>JAANMT010000620.1_pt1 | contig 38568 bp, 40 predicted proteins | sample 7279711 | NCBI WGS metagenome assembly JAANMT01 (sample SAMN14094538, study PRJNA606508) | bioreactor metagenome | isolation source: A lab-scale SPAN reactor treating ammonium-rich wastewater day 1 | place: Ireland: Galway | collected 2017-01-16 | reverse complement strand
CAAGGGAATCCGCGAGCAGATCGGGAAAACGTTCGGGGATGAGATCCAGGTGTCGGTGGAGTCGGATGCGGAGCCGAGGGTGGTGGCAATCCCAAAAGACTTGTTGAAGGAATTGAAGAAGGACAAGGAAGTCAAAGCCCTCTTCGATAGGTTGTCTTACACGCATCGTAAGGAATACGTGACGTGGATCGAGGAGGCAAAGCAGGAGCAGACGCGCAAGAGGCGGATCGTCAAAACGATTGCGATGTTGAAACAAAAGAGAAAGGCAGGGTAGCATGGAATTCACAACCTACCTCGAGTACCTCTACGAGTACAACTACTGGGCGAACGGGCGTTATCTCGCCGTCGCCGAAACGCTCACCGAGGAACAACTCTTCCGCAGGCAGGGACATTCGTGGGATAACGTCCATGCCGTGCTGATCCACATGATGAGTTCGGAGCGGATGTGGCAGCAACGCTGGCGCGGCGAGAAAGCGGAGCTCCTCGATGCAAAGGATTTTCCGACGATCGCCTCGGTGCGCGAATATTGGGCGGGTGTGGAAAGGAGCATGCGCGCTTTCATTGCCGAACAGACCGAAGCGTCGTTGTTGCGCGATGTGACCTACACCAATCCCAAAGGCGAAACATTCACCCTGGAGTTGTGGCAGATGGTCGTCCAGCCGCCGAACCACAACACGCATCATCGCGGGGAGCTGGCGGCGATGTTCGCGCTCATGGACGTTCCGCATCCCGAAGAGGAGATCGTGCAGTATTTTCTGAACGAGAGCGGGCAAAAGAAGTTTTGATGATGGACACAAAACAACCGAAATGGATCGCATGGGCGCGGGAAATCTTCTCGCTGACCCAGGCGGGACTGGCTTACAGCAAAAACGAATTCGACATCGAGCGTTATAAACGTTTGCAAAAGATCGTGGCGGAGATGATCGAGTGTCAATCGGGGATTTCGAAAGAATCCGCGCTTGAGAGTTTTACGATGCAGGCGGGATACGCCACGCCGAAAATTGACGTGCGCGGCGCGGTGATTCGCGATGACAAAATATTGCTCATCCAGGAACGCACGGATGGAAAATGGGCGATGCCCGGCGGCTGGGCGGACCTCGGCGACGCGCCCGCTTCCGTTGCGGAGCGCGAAGTGCGGGAGGAAAGCGGTTATCGTGTAAAGGCGGAGAAGGTGATCGCGGTGCTCGACGCCAACCGCATCGAGCCGATGGAGTTCTACCACGCGTTCAAGATCATCTTTCTTTGCAGGCTGATTGACGGCGAACCGCACACCAGCAATGAGACGATGGGGGTGGATTTCTTCGCGTTGGACGACCTGCCTCCGCTTTCAAAATACCGTACCAACGAGAACATGCTGCGGGAGGCGTTCGCGCACGTCGAGGACCCGAACCGACCGGCGGCTTTCGATTGAGGCAACGCGATTTCGCCGTTTTGGGGAGCGGCGTTCATGGCGTCAAATGTCAAACGGCGACATGAATGTCGCATTACGAATATGTATCCATTTTTTCGTTCCCTCCTCTTTCGTCTCGACCCGGAGACCGCGCATCATCTCACGCTATACGCGTTACGCGGTACGCAATACTTCCCTCCCGCGTTATGGCTTTTGGAAAAAATCCATAAAGTCCCATCGAAACCCGTGCAGGCTTTTGGATTGACGTTCAAGAATCCGGTCGGGCTGGCGGCGGGATACGACAAGGACGGCGTCGCAATTCGCGGACTCGCCGCGCTGGGATTCGGTCACGTCGAGATCGGCACGGTCACGCCTCGACCTCAGCCTGGGAATCCGCGCCCGCGCGTTTTCCGCCTTTTGGAGGATGAGGCGGTCATCAATCGGATGGGGTTTCCGGGAAGGGGGATGGAGTATGTAGCCATGTCATTGCGACCTTCGGGAAGCAATCCCCCGGCTGATGGGGAGATTGCTTCGGGGACAAACATCCCTCGCAATGACATAATCGTTGGGGTAAATCTCGGCAAGAACAAGGATACGCCGCTCGAGGAAGCCGCAAAGGATTACATCGAGTTGATGAAGGTCTTCGCTCCGCTGGCGGATTATCTGACGATCAACATCTCGTCGCCGAACACGGTCGGTCTGCGGAGGCTGCAGGGACGCGACATGCTCGAAGGATTGCTGGGCGCGATACAGGATGCGCGTCACGCGCTGCACGTTACACGCCCGGTACTCGTAAAACTTTCCCCCGACCTGAACGACGATGAACTTGACGACGCCATTGGCGTCATTCTCGATAAGGGTATGGACGGGATCATCGCCGCGAATACGACGTTATCGCGCGAGGGGTTGAGGTCAGGGTATCAGAGTGAATCAGGCGGGTTGAGCGGGAGCCCGCTCCGGGTGCGGAGCGAGGCGGCTTTGAGTCGGGCAGCGAAACTCGTGGATGGGAGGGTCCCGATCGTCAGCGCGGGCGGGATCATGAATCCAGAGGATGCAAAGAAAAGACTCGCCCTGGGGGCGAGCCTGGTTCAGGTGTATACGGGGTTGATCTATCGGGGGCCGGGATTGGTCGGTGAGATCGTGAGGAGTTTGCAGTCCTGAGAAAGCGAAGCTGGCTTTACTGCGCGGGACGCAGGGCAGGTTGGGGCGCCTCCCTGGGGTCCTTGAAGAAGCCGTCGGGAAGGGGGAGAGGGTCGAACCGCGCGCCGGTTTCCAGTTCGCCGGCCGGGACGTAGTAAAGGAGGTTTTGCGCCGCGGCGCCCAGCCCAACGTCCTGAAAGGCAAAGATCACGTGAGTCCCGTCAGGACTCCAGCGTATGTCGCGATAACAACATGCGTTGTTGATGGGGTGGACCAGCGTCGGTTTGTGGGTGATCCAGTTGTAGAGGTAGAACTCGCCCCAGCCGTTGTTCCGCCTGGAGGTGTGAAAGACGAACAGGTCGCGCCCGTCCCAGTCGAAATCCGGCAGGATGCGGCTTTGATAACCGACGGGGGTGAAGCGGGCACCGGGGAAGTTATCCAACTGATCGATCATTTCGGGGTTGCATCCGGTCACGTCGAGGATCATCACCTGTTCCGACTGGAGCAGGGTCTCTCCGCCGACGCCCTTGTAGAGCCATGCCACGAGTTTATCGTCCGCCGACCAGCGCGCCTCCTTGACGGAGAGCGCTGCTTTGGTGCCTCGCGTGGGCAGGATGCAGATGTCCTGCATGGCGAACAGGTCGCTGCGGGATTTGACGTTCCTGAACCTTTCGAAATCGAACGGCGCCACGAAGATCTCGTTGCTCATGGCGATCATTACCTGTGTGTCGTCGTGCGAGACTTGGAAGGCGTCCAGCGTGACCGCGGAGAGAAAACCCGTAAGCGTATCCACCACGTCGGTGGAGACGGTGTAGTATTTTATGGTTTTCCCGCTGATGAAAAGGAGCGTATCGCGATCCAGCCATTGCAGGTCGCTCTTTTCGCCTCCGTCGCTCGTGACCTGTATGGGGTCCGAGCCGTCCACGTTCATCAGCCAGATCTCCTTATTGGCGACGAACGCGATCTTGTCCGCGCCGCCGATCACGGGGATTTGCGGAGCGGGCGTGTCTGTGGGAGGCGGCGTATCCGTCGGGTTGGCGGGCGGCGGGAGGACGGCGGTCGCTTCCTTTGTGGGTTCGAGGGTGGGTTTGGAGGTCGGTGTGGCGGGCGCGGAGGTCAGCGTGGAGATGACCGCCGGCGGTTCTGTTCCGACGGGAAGGTTGATCCCGTTGAAGATGATGTATCCACCCCCGAGCATTCCCAACAAAAGAACAGGGATGACGAGAAGCCACAGCGCATTGAAGGACTTCTTCGCGACCGGCGCGGGGACCGTCCCAGCGGCGGGAGGGCGGGGCGCCGCTTTTACGACCTTCGTCCGCATCTGGGTCCTGGCGCCGGAGCCCACCGCGCGCAACGCTTCCACCATGTCCACGGCGGTCGAGTAACGGTCGTTCCTGTTCTTTGCCATCGCCGTCTGGATGATCATTTCCACGTCGGACGGGAGGTTGGGATTGGCTTCCAGGATATGCGGCACCGGGTCGGTGATGTGTTTGATCGCAACCGCCATGGGCGTATCGGCTTCGTAGGGCTGCCTGCCGGTCAGCATCTCGAACAGGATGATGCCGAGCGCGTAGATATCCGAACGCCCGTCCACCGTTTCACCGGAGGCTTGTTCGGGCGCCATGTAGGCGGGGGTGCCGATGATCGCGCTGCCGGTGACGCTTGCCTGCGCCTGCGACAACTTGGCAATGCCGAAATCGGAAATGTAAGGGGTGCCTTTGGCGTCGAACAGGATGTTGCTGGGTTTCAGGTCGCGATGGACGATGCCCTTGGCGTGCGCCTCGTCCAATCCGGGGGCGATGTGACCGAGGATCTTCGCGGCTTCCTCGATGCTCATCACTTTGGCTTTGATGCGTTCCGAAAGGGAGCCCCCGTTCATGTAGCGCATGACGAAGTAGGGCTGCCCGCCTTCGTCCCCCACATCATAGACCGGCACGATGGCTGGATGTTCCAACTGGGCGATGATCTTCGCTTCGCGTTCGAAGCGCAGTTTGAACTGCGGATCCGAATGCAGAAGTTCGGATGGCAGGACTTTGATCGCCACTTCGCGCTCGAAGCGCGGATCGTAACCGTGATAGACGGTCGCCATGCCCCCGCGCCCCAACTCCGCCTTGATTTCGTAACGTCCGATCTTTTCGGGTCCCATACGGGTTCAAGTATACTCATCCCACGAAGAGAACGCAAGAACGAACGCGCGAATATGTAACCTTCGGCCCGTAAACCTGACGATCTCGTAATGATGACCGGACTCCTTTTGTGGTATATTCCCAGTCACCATGGACGATAAAATCACGATCATCGAAGGACCTCCCCCCGTTTTCGAGGTTGTCAACGACGGCTGGGCGCTGGGGTTGAACGAGAGCGCAGGCTTATCGGTGCCGGTGCTGACGCGCCTCCGCACCTTCAACGGACCGGCGCTGGTGGAACGCTGTTACCGCGCGTGGAACGCGAAACTTCCCATCCATTTGCATTACCGAAACGACGTAGGCGTGGAGCAATCCGCCCCCATCATGGCGGCGCGCAACGTGGAAACCCCGGAGGGACACGTCCTCCTGCTATGGGTCTACCTCGACCGCGAAAAAGTGGAATATGAGTTCGACATGGGAGGCGAGGACGACGCAGACGAAAACGAGGGCGAATGAGACCGGGCGAACCCCGGTCTTTTTTATCGGGAAAAACTGCTTTTAGTCATATTGACGAGTTTTTGACTCTCGTGATAACGTTAAGTCGCAGTCATAACTTTATTGGGTGAAAATCATTATGGAAAACTGGACGACATAATTTCGACGAAAAGCGGGCGCCCGTTCCGGGATGCCCGTTTATATTTTTCCCCATTACCCGACATATCTTCCAGGAGAAACGAAATGTCAGAACAAATCAATGCCTTTGAAATGGCGCAGAAACAATTCGACGGCGTCGCCGAGATGCTCAAACTCGACCGCGGCGTGCGCGAAGTCCTGCGCTGGCCCATGCGGGAGTATTCCTTCCGCATCCCCATCCGCATGGACGACGGTTCGATTCGCGTCTTCCAGGGATACCGCGTCCAGCACAACGATGCGCGCGGACCCAACAAGGGCGGCATCCGTTTCGCCGCCAACGAGACCTTCGACACCGTGCGCGCCCTTGCCACCTGGATGACGTGGAAATGCGCGGTCGCCGATATCCCTCTCGGCGGCGGAAAGGGCGGCGTGGTCTGTGACCCGTCCGCTTTATCGTCGAATGAAAAGGAACAGATCTGCCGCGGCTGGGTGCAGGCAATGTGGAAGAACATCGGTCCGCGCAACGACGTCCCCGCGCCGGATGTCGGCACCAATTCCCAGATGATGGGCTGGATGATGGACGAATACTCCCGCCTCGTCGGTCAATACACCCCCGGCGTATTCACCGGCAAACCGGTGGGCGGCGGCGGATCGGAAGGGCGCAAGGAAGCCACAGGCTACGGCGTCATCTACACCGTGCGCGAAGCCCTCGAACACCTCAAAATGGACTCTCGCAAAGCCGTCGCCGCCATCGAAGGTTTTGGAAATGTCGCGCAATACGCCGCCATCGGCTTTGTGGAACAACTCGGCGGCAAGATCGCCTGCGTTTCATGCTGGGACCGCCACGACAAGAAATCCTACACCTACAGCCACAAGCAGGGCGTTGACCCGCGCTTCCTGCTCACCATCACAGACCAGTACGGCACCATTGACAAAAAAGCCGCCGAAGAAGCCGGTTACTTGATCGAAGACGGCGAAGCCTGGATCACCAGGGAAGCCGACGTGCTTATCCCCGCCGCCATCGAAGGTCACGTCAACGCCGAGACCGTCCAGAAGATGTCCAGCCGCGTCAAGGTCGTTGCCGAAGGCGCCAACGGTCCCTGCACCCCCGAAGCGGACGAATTCTTCAAAGCCAACAAGATCTTCAACATCCCCGACTTCCTCTGTAACGCAGGCGGCGTCACCACCTCCTACTTCGAACAGGTTCAAAACGACATGAACTTCTACTGGCCCAAGGAAGAGGTACTTCAGAAACTTGACCAGAAGATGACCGCCGCCTTCCACGGTGTGCTCGAAACCAGCGAACGCGAAGGCGTGTACATGCGCGACGCCGCGTACATGGTCGCCATCTCGCGCGTGGTCAAAGCCATGGAACTGCGCGGCTGGTTGAATGCGACGTGGTAGGTTAGTGACCAGTTATCAGTGATCGGTGATCAGTCGGCAGTGATCGGAAGACGCGCTCACGATGAACGCGTCTTTTTATTTGGATGCCCCGCTTCATTCTTAACCGGAACCTGATTCTGTCCCCTTAGCCTTTGTGCGCTTCCAGGCAGAGGACTCCCTCCGCGCCGACCACCGCATCATGGACGACACCGGCGGGCAGGTCGAGGCGATCCCCCGCTTTGAGAACGAGTTTCTGCCCGAGTTCCGGCAAGCCGAAGGTGATCGAACCGCTCGCCACGTAAATGACCTTGTTGTAGGGGTGCGTATGCGCCGCATACACGTCGCGCGGTCCGTTCGACCACGCGTAGGGACTGAGACCTTCGTCCGCCATGATCCGTCTCAGCGTGGATTCGGTTGGGGCTGTCGGACCAGCCCAGGGGGTGACATGAGGCGTGTTCATAAGTGAACGTGTCATTGCGAGGGCAACAGCCCGAAGCAATCCCCAACTACGGAGGAGATCGCTTCGCAAAAAGCGCTCGCAATGACATTACTTTCTTTCCATAAGTTCAATTCGATTCCCAAACGGATCGTAAATGTGCGCGCGTTTGTATCCCTTCAACGGAGGCTGGGATTGGTCCCATTCGTATCCCGCGCGCTGCACCTTTTCGAGAATGGCTTCGAGGTTGTCCACGAGGAAGGCGGGATGCGCCTTGCGCGCCGGGCGGAAATCGCTTTCGACGCCGAGGTGAAGTTGCGCCTCGCCGGATTGGAACCACGCGCCGCCGCGTTTGGCAAGTTCGGGCGGCTTGGAGATTTCGGTAAAGCCGAGGAGATCGCCATAAAAGGCGCGGGCTGTTTCCTCTTCGCCGGCGGGCATCGCAATTTGAACGTGGTTGATGGAGAGAATGGTCATGGTGTAAGTAGGCAGGTAAACAAGTAACACAGGTAACACAGGTACACACCTGTTTACCTGTCTACGTGTGTACTTGTGTGCTGATGTGCGTTTGCGTTACAACTCGCAATACCGATCCACGCGCCTGCCGATGATGGCGAGGCTGTCTGCCCAGAACTTTTTGGTGCGGATGTTGATGCCGAATTTGTCGGCGAGGCCTGCGGCGCGCGCTTCGCCGGTGGAGGCGAGCAGTTGCTTGTATTCCGGGACGAAGTCCGCGCCGCGCTTTTGGTAGATGGCGTACAAGCCGGTGCCGAAGAGGAGACCGAAGGCATAGGGGTAGTTGTAGAACGAGAAGCCGCTCGAATAGTAGTGAGGCTTCCACGTCCACATGTACTTTTGCAGGCGACTCTCGTCGAGTCCGTCCCCGTAGGCGGCTTTTTGGGCGCGTTCCATGATCTCGCACAGTTCGTCGGAGGAAAGTTCGGCTTTGGCGCGTCGCTCGAAGACTTCCTTCTCGAAGAGGAAGCGCGAGTAGATGTCCACAACCACCTGGCTCGCGCCCTGGGTTTGCGCTTCGAGCACAGCCAGCTCCTCCTGCGGATCGGCGATCTCTTTGAGCGCGGCTTCGGTAATGATGGTCTCGCACATGATGGAGGCGGTTTCCGCCAGCGTCATCGGCGTTCTTTTTTGGATCGGGGTCTTGCCTGCCTGCCAGGCGCACTCGTTGTGAAAAGCGTGACCGAGTTCATGCGCCAGCGTGCTGACCTGGTCGAATGAGCCGTCGAAGTTGGAGAGGATGCGGCTTTCCTTCACGCCTGTCACGCCCATGCAAAACGCGCCGCCGCGCTTGCCTTCGCGCTGTTCGGCGTCAATCCAGTTTCCGTCGAAGGCGCGCTTGGCGAAGGCGCCGAGTTCGGGGGAGAACTTGTTGAAGTGGCTGACGATGAAGTCGCAGGCTTCGTCCCACGAATAGACTTTGTCGGTTCTGCCCATCGGGGCGAAGAGGTCCCACCAGGCGAGTTTATCCTTGCCGAGCAGTTTTGCCTTGTGCCTGAAGTAGCGGCGAAACATCGGAAAGGAATCCTTCATTGCGCCGAGCATGGCTTCCAGGGTGGCGCGGTCAATGCGGGCGAAATCAAGCGAGGCGTGGACGGCGTCCTCACGTCCGCGTTTTCTATCGAGGGTCAACGTCTCGCCCTTGACCCCGTTCATGCAAGCCGTCAACGTTTCCTTGACTGCTTCCCAGGCTTTGTTCTCGGCTTCGTAGGCGCGGCGGCGCGTGGCTTCGTCGGGATGCGAGCGCAGGTTGATGAGCACGGGCATCGGCATCTTTTCGGTCTTGCCGTCCAGTTCGAAGTCAACGGTCATTTGCGAGGTGACCGTCCCTTGCAGTTTGCCGAAGGCGTTGCCGCCGCTCAAGGTCAATTCGGCGGCGAGGGCTTCCTCCGCCTCGCTCATCAGGTATTTGGATTGTTCCGCATTTTCCAATAGGGCGAATTCATGCGACTTTGCCGAAGGGTTCGTTTTTGCGGCTTTCTGGATGGCGGACTTGCCCAGCTTGCCGACCCATGCCCTGAATTTGGTGTTGAGGATATCCGCCTGCACCGACATCTGCTCGAATTCCGAGAGGGCGCGCATGGCTTCCTTATCCCGCGAGTTGGTGGTGACGAAGGCGTGGATGTAGGGATTGATGGTGCCTGATAGTTCATAAAGCGCGTTGAAGCGATCCACGGATTCGCCGAGCAGTTTGCCGAGTTTCTTCGGGTCGGTCTTTGAGTCGGCTTTGGCGGCTTTCTTGAAGAAGGCTTCCAGTTCGTCCAGCAAGGACTTGTATTTCTTGGCGGCGTTCTTGAACTGCTTCGAATCGAGCGAGGGATAGACGTTGGTCATATCCCAGCGAGGGACGGAAACGGTCATGTCTTTTTCTCCTTTGAAGATCCTTGTAACGCGGCGTACTTTGCGCTATCGCCTTTTGCTGAACAGCGACATTGCGAAGCATGTTGCGGCATTTTGCATGGCGAATCAAGTATCAGTAGATCACGAAAACCTTGGGTAGGTTGCGCTCTCTAGCGCAAAATCGGCGTAAGAGAACGCCGATTACGCGCTCTCGTGAAGTACTGAGTATATCAAAGTCGGGGGCAGCTCAGCTGCATCCCGGACGAAACGACTCTAACGGCAAACGAAGACGGGGAACCTGGATTCCCTCAACATGTAATCCAGAGCGCTGCCAACGAACACCCGCCGAAGCGCGGTCCCGCCGTGACTGCCGATGAAGACCAGATCAATCTTTTTTTCTTCGCTGGTCTGTTTCAAAGCGTCCATTGCGCCGCGTTCGCCGAGGATGTATTCCGCCTCCACCTCGTGAAGGTCGAGATAACGGCGGGCGTGGTCCTGTGTATCCGCCGTTACCTTTCTTCCATCCAGCGCGGTGAACACGATCAACTCTGTTTTCCAGGTCTCGGCGAAATAAGCGGCGACGAACAGGGCTTCCCTGGCGCGTTCGCTCCCATCGTAAGCGAGAAGGGCGCGTTTGAATCCGGTCGCCTGCCGAGGAACGGTCAACAGTGGGCGCGATGATTTTTTGATGATCGTGCGGAACGGGGAGGATAACGCGGAGACGCCCGCGCCCGGCGGATTCATGATCTTCACAACGATCAGATCGGTCAACACGGCGCGCTCGCAGATCCTGCCGGTGATGTCGCCCACGTCAATCGCGAGGCTTCCGTCAACGCCCGTCTCTTTGCAGGTCTGGTCGAAGCGGGCTTTGACTCCCAACGCCTCCGGGCTTTCGGCATCGCCCTTCGTTTCCACAACGTGCAAACCGTGAAGTTTGGCGTTCTCGCGTTGGGCGATGAGAATCGCCTGGTCGAGCGCGTCCCAACTTTCGGCGTACCCGCTCAAAGGGACGAGAATGTCGGCAAAGAGGCGGTCGGTGTAGCGTGTGATCGTCCGCGCTTTGCGCCAACTGCCGGGCTTGGATTTGACGCTTCTTTCCAGGATCAAATCTGTCGCGGCGGCGTCGGACTGGATCTCCCACCCCAGTTCCTCCTCGAGGGCGGCGCGGTTCTCCGAGATCCAGATGTATAAATCCGTGATGGTGCGGTCGGGGAACCAGCGCAACAAGCCGCGGTCGCGGATGGCTTCGGCGAGGGGAAGGTAGAGGTTGTCGTACCAGTACGCGGCGGAGTCCTGAAGCGTGACGTCCTGCCCGCTCTCTTCCTGCAACAGTTCCCGGCTGGCGCGAATCTGATCCGTCAGCTTTTCGTATTGGCAGCAAGTGGTGACGCTCAGATCCACGTTGGGGCGCATCTCGTGGATGCGCGTCTCTTTGAGGAAGTCGGTGTATTCGGACTTGATGATCAGGTCGTCGGGCTGGACGTTGGGCGTGAGTTGCACGTCGGTTTTGTATTCGATGACGCGCGCTTCGATGGTTTTGAAACCCTCCTGCCGCGCAACGGAGACGCGGTGATTGCCGTCCACCACGAAATACACCTCCCCGACCTTATAGACTTCGATGGGAGGCAAGCCCTCGCCCTTTTCCATGGCGGTTTTGACGCCCGCCCAGCGGTGTTGATCTTCCCCGCGGCGGGGCAGGAAGGTGCGCGTGAAATCGGTGTAACGCCCCACGCTTCCCACGATGGCGTCGAGCGGAATGTTTTGAATGCCGCGTTCGGAACGGGCGCGCAGTTTCAACTTTTGCGCCACGTCGTCATACGAAAGGAGCCGCGCCGATTTTCCCGTGAAGCGCGCCAGAACCTCCTGCACGGCGGCGCGCTGGCGCGCGGACTGGAAGTCTTGAATGGCAGACTGAAAGCGGAGGGGATTCGAGGACATTTCACAACCAATGCGCGCGTTCTGCCGCGGTGGGTCGAGTATACAGGGAATGGGGCGTCGTTTCAAGCGGCGGGAAACTTCCCCGCTTGTTTTTTCGTCTCAAAACCACTACAATCAAATCGAACATCGGAGGCGTTCATGAAACAAGACCGTTTTCTGACGGGCATTTTGATCGGCATCGGGGTTTTGGTGGCGGTTGCGCTGGCTGTCTTTTTCACGCGGCAGGATGCGCTGACCTACGTATCGGATGACGCGCCCGAGGGCGTCGTTCACAATTACGTCCTGGCTTTGATCAACAAGAATTACGAGAGGGCTTATGGTTATCTCGCGGACGTTGAGTACAAGCCGACGTACGAGGAGTTCAGGCGTCCGTTTTTGAACGGGTATGCAAACCCCGGAAACGCGGCTGTGGATATAGGCGTATCGGAAATTGACGGCGATCAGGCGTCGGTTGAAGTGACGCAGATCTATAACCCAGGCGACCTGTTCTCTTCGGGCTACCGCGACGTGCAGCGCGCCATCCTGGTAAGGCAGAGCGGCGCGTGGAAGATATCGTTCATGCCCGCTTATAACTTCTGGGATTACAGTTGGTATTCGGAACCGCCGAAACCCTGATCAACCATGTCATTGCGAGGAGGGCTGGGTCTCGGTACGCTTCGCTACTCGACCACCAGCTCTCCTCGCAATGACGGGAGGATAGAACATCATGAAATCCATCCGCCGTCTTTATTTTTACCTCGTCGCCTTCATCAGCGTCGAGGTGGTCGTGTGGGGGCTGATCGGTCTGCTCCGCTCCATCGTGGATCGGACCATCTCCGGCGGGGCGGACGCGCTGGCGCAGGCGCTGGCTCTCATCCTCGTCGGCGTGCCGATCTTCCTGATCCATTGGCTGTGGGCGCAGAGGGCATCCGCGCGTGAAGAGGAGGAGAAGGAAGCCACATTACGCGCGGTCTTCCTGTATGCCATATTGCTCGCCACGCTCATTCCCGTCCTGCAAAACCTTTTATCGTTCCTTGACCGCGCCCTCGTCCAAAGCGCCGGGCTTGGGGTTGCGCGCGCCTTCAGCGCGTTCAGGAACCAAACCCTCGCCGATAACCTGATTGCGATCCTTATGAACGGGGTCGTGGCGGCGTATTTCTGGAGTATCCTGCGCGGCGAGTGGGGGACATTTCGAGACAAGGAAAATTTCTCCGAAGTCCGCCGCCTGTATCGCTATATCTGGATGCTTTACGGTCTGTTGATGACCGTCTTCGGCGCGCAGCAGATCTTGCGTTTCCTCATTTACATCCCCGGCGATATTTTGGGAGAGATGGGACGCGAGGTGGTCGTCAACGGGACGGCGTTGCTCGTGGTCGGAACTCCGGTGTGGGTGTATTCGTGGCGCGTCATTCAGGACTCCCTGGCTGATCCCGCGGAAATGGGCTCGAACCTGCGCCTCGGCATTCTCTACCTGCTCGCCCTCGGCGGAGTCGTCACAGTCGTCACAACTGCTTCAATGACGGTGAACATCCTTGTCACGCGTTTGCTTGGCACGGACTGGACCGTCCAATACTTCGTTCATCAACTCGGCGGACCGATCTCGGTCGGCGTGCCGTTGGGGTTGATCTGGGCGTATTACGGGCGCTGGCTGAATCGTCACATCGAAGCGATCAGCGATAAGGTACGCCAGGCAGGGATGAAGCGGCTTTATTACTACATCCTTGCGTTCATCGGGCTGGTCGTTTCGTTTGTGGGCGTTGCGACCCTGCTTTCGTTCATCATTGACGTTGCGACAAGCAGGTCGTTTTTCATGGGCGATTCCAACAGTCTTGCCGCAGCGATCTCGTCTCTTATCGTCGGTTTGCCTCTTTGGTTGATGACCTGGCGACCGATGCAAGCCGAGGCGCTGGCTATCGGAGAGATGGGAGATCACGCGCGAAGGTCAGTTCTTCGCAAGACGTATCTCTATCTCGCGTTGTTCGGCTCCGTCATTGGCGGGATGGCGACGGCGGTGAGCTTGGTCTATCAACTCATCCGCGTTGCACTGACCGGCGACGCGGGAAGCAATTTCGTAAACGACCTGCTCGATACCATCCAATTGCTGTTCCTGTTCAGTGTGGTGCTGATCTATCACCTGAATGTTTTGCGCGCGGACGGCGCGTCCATGGCGGATGCGCTGGCGGAGAAGCAAAGCGCGTTCTCGGCGTTGATCATCGACTCGGGAGGCGGGCTCGCGGATTCGGTCCAAGCCGCGTTGGTGAAGTCCGGCTCGAAGGTACAGGTCACGATGGCAACGCCCGATAAAAAACCGGAAGGCGATTTCAACGCCCTCATCCTGAGCGGAAGCCTGGCGGCAAACGCCCCGGAGTGGATCCGCTCATTTGGCGAAAGCAGGATCATCGTCCAGGATGAAGCGCAGAATCTCGTGTGGGCGGAGGACGCGGCGCAGGCGGCGGAATCGGTGCGGAGGCTGGCGGAGGGTCAGGAAATCCAAAAGAAGAAACCGACGCGTTCGGCGTGGACGATCGTGGCGTATGTCTTTGCGGCGTTGTTCGCGTTGCAGTTGTTGTTGATGTTGCTGGCGTTTGGCATATCGCTGGTTACGGGTTTTTAGCGTGAAGTGACGGTCGCTTTTAGAGTGACTGTCACTTGTTTATGATGTAAAATATGTGGGCTATCATCAATAATCGAGGAGACGCGCCATGAAAGTGACTGTGCTTCAGGAAAATCTAGCCCGTGGTTTGGGAATTGTTTCAAAGGCTGTTTCACCGCGCAGTACGCTGCCCGTGCTGGCGAATGTGTTGGTCGCGACCGACGAAGGTCGTTTGCGGCTTTCCGCCACGAATCTCGAATTGGGGATCACGTGCTGGATTCCCGCGCGCATCGAGGAGGAAGGTTCGACGACCGTTCCCGCGCGCACGTTCGTTGATTTGGTCGGCACGCTTCCGGGCGATCAGGTGAACTTGAAACTCGATCTGCAAACGCAGACGTTGAACGTGCGCGGCGGCACGTCCACGAACGACATCAAGTGCATTGATGCGCAGGAGTTCCCGCCCCTGCCCGTGCCGGATCTCGAGGGCGCGGTGCAGGTCAACGTCGGCGATTTTCGCGAAATGATCCACCAGGTTGCCTTCGCGGCTTCGACGGACGAGGCGCGTCCCGTGTTGATGGGCGTGCTGGTGCAGGTGGAAAAGGATAAGATGACGATGGCGGCGGCGGACGGATTCAGACTCTCGGTACGGAAGGCGCTTCTTGCCGCGCCCGCGCCTGCTCCTGTTTCGGCGATCGTCCCCGCCCAAGCCTTGAAGGAGTTGGCGCGCGTCGCCGCCGACGGCGAGGAGCCGATCTACATGGTCCTGCCGAAGGGACGCGGTCAGGTGATCTTCCGCGTGAAGGACGTGGAGGTCGTTTCGCAATTGATTGACGGCACGTTCCCCGATTACCAGCAGATCATTCCGCGCTCGTACAAGTCGCGCACGCTGGTTTCGACGGCTTCCTTGTTGAAGGCGTGCAAGCAGGCTGAGATCTTCGCCCGCGAAGGTTCAAACGTGGCGCGCTTGAACATCAAAACGTCACAAGGCGAGTTGCAGCCCAGCGAGGTGGAAATCTCCGCCACCTCCGAGGAGACGGGCAAGAACGAGACCATCGTCGAAGCGACGGTGGACGGCGGCGGCTTGCTGATCGCGTTCAACGTGAAGTTCCTGCGCGAAGCGTTGGAAGTAATTAGAACTCCGAACGTCGCGTTGGAAACGTCCGCGCCGAACGCGCCGGGGGTGGTGAAGCCCGTCGGCGATGACGACTTTTTGCACGTGATCATGCCGATGCATTTGGGGTAGTTTGAGAGTCTGATAGTCGTTAGTCTGGTAGTCGTTAGTCTGATGGTCGTTAGTCTGATGGTCGTTAGTCTGATGGTCGTTAGTCTGATGGTCGTTAGTCTGATGGTCGTTAGTCTGATGGTTGTTAGTCTGATGGTTGTTAGTCTGATAGTCGTTAGTCTGATGGTTGTTAGTCTGATAGTCGTTAGTCTGATGGTCGTTAGTCTGATGGTCAAAAAGGAAGCGCCTGTCGAGAGACGAGGCGCTTTTTTTGTGACGAGTCCCCTCTCCCTTTGGGAGAGGGGTAGGGTAGGGTGGGGGTAATTACGCTTTGGGCAATGTCACTTTGAAGGTCGAACCTTTGCCGGAACCCTCGGACTCCGCCCAGATCTTCCCTCCCTGAATTTCGATGATGCCTTTTGCAATGGTAAGCCCGATTCCCAGACCGCCGTAACTGCGCGTGTTGGGCGGTTCGATCTGATAGAACTCCTCGAACACTTTTTGCAGTTTGTCCGCGGGGATGCCGTTGCCGCGATCCTGCACCCAAGCCAGCACGTCGTCCCTCCCTTCCGTCGCGCCGATGACGATCTGGCTTCCTTCGGGCGAAAAACGAATGGCGTTGTTGAGCAGGTTGACGAACGCGAGGGTCGTCTTTTCCTGGTCCACGTTGACGTAGATGGGGTCGTCGCGAAAGGCATAGGTCAATTCCATGCTGCGCCTCGCGGCGGGGTACATGATCTCATCGCTGGCGAAATTCAAAACGTCCTGAATGGAAATCTTCCGGGGATGCATCTCCATCTCGTCCGCCTGGAGCAGGGTGAGGTTGTTCATCTGGTCGAGCAGGGAACGCATTTGCGAGGCGGCATTCAACACCTGCTGGGCATGATCGGAGAGTTCATCCTTTGCCTCCTCCTGCAAAAAGGTCGCATACCCGATGATGATGCCGAGCGGCGTCCGCAGTTCGTGGGAGGCGATGGAAAGGAAATTGCTTTTGATCTGGTTGGTTTCCTTCACCTTTTCCAGAGCCTGCTGGGTCGCCTTCAATAAACGTGCGTTGTTGATGGCGATGGCGGCGTGCGCGGCAGTGACGGACAGGATCGCCGCGTCCCGTTCGGTGAAATCGCCGCCGCGTTTGTTGATCGCCTCCAGCACGCCCATCGTGCGGTCCTTGACCGGCATGGGAACGCCGAGCAACGATCTTGTTTTGAATTTGACCTTGTCGGAAACGAGGGAGTAGTGACGCGGGTCCTGTTCGACGTTGTTCAGGATCATCGGCTGGTTGGTGCGGAAGATCGTCCCTGCGAGGCTCCCCTCGATGGGAACGGGGATCTTCGCCAGTTCGGCAGGGTCCGAGCCGGTCGCCGCGGCAAAATACAGGCGCGGGTTCTTCTCGTCGTACAACAAAATGGACGAGGCTTCACAGTCCAGCAGTTCGGTCGCGGTCGCGGTGATCTGCTGGAGGAGTTCATCCAGGTCGAGGGTCGAATTCAGGATGACGCTCAATTCCACGAGACGAAGCAATTGGTTCTGTCGTCCCTCAAGGTCACGGAGCCTGCCAGTGGTTGTGTTCATGGATATAGTTTACCGATTTTGGATGGGAGATTCAAGTGTCAGTTTTGTTTTTCCACTTCGTAGAGGATGAATCTGCGGTTTTCGTACACGTTTTTCAGGGCCAGGTTGCAATTTTGAATGTCGCCGGGAAGGATCTGGCTGTATTCCCAGTTTTTGTGGAGGGCAACGTAATCGCCGAGCGGGAGACGGTCACATTCGAGCGCCATAAACGAGTCACGGTCGGTGAACAGGCGCAGGGCGCGCGGCTTGAAGAAAACGATGACGCTGTCGGGCGGCGTCTCCGCCCGGATGAAGTTGTACAAGTCATAACTGAACGGGTCGAAGGGACCGTTGATCCTGCGATCATCCTTCAAATTTGTGTAGGCTTGGGTCCCGGAATGGAAAAGAAAGATCCCCGCCAGCGCAAGCCCAAACAGGTAAACCATCCCTTTGGCGGGAGGCTGGTATCCTTTCGGCAGTCTGGCGAGGAGGGCGTTCGCGCCTTGAAGGGCGAAGTAGAAGAAGAGCGGCAACAACGGAAAGATGAAGCGAATCCCCTGCCACTCGGGCCAGGCGAGCATGACGGTGAAATAGAGAACAAAAAAGAGGAGCAAAACCCGGTCCGCCTCCCGCCGCGTCCACGCGCCGAGCAGGAAGAGGAGGACCAATGCGTAATAAACGTACGTCCACGCGGGGGCGGGCGTTGCCCCAAAGAACTGCGCGAAAAGATAAAAGTAGTCTCGAACGTTGTTCAGGAACTTCTCGAGGGTAAGCCCCATGAGTTGTTGAAAATATGACCCCTGTCCGTTCGGCAGGAGAAGGGACGAAATCAACCACCATGCGGTAGAAGCCGCGACAACGATCATGGAGTTTATTGCGATCGCCCTCCGACTGGTCTTTTCCCGCAGGAAGAGAAGCGCCTGATGGAGCAGGAATCCCGCCAGCAAGATCACCCCGGTTGTGCGGATGAAAAAAGCGAAGAAGATGGCTGACCCGGAAAGGATTTGCCTCCATGCGCTCCGCTCCACGCCGGGCACCGCGATCAACAATAAAGCCAGGAACACGGAAAACAGAAAGGGGATGTCCGAAAGAATGTAATCGAGAAAGCCAATGAAGGTCGGGTTGAAGGCGAACAGGGAAACGAGGAGCAGGCTTTCGGTCCGCGTGAGGCGTGGTTCGGTCAGCAGGTAGAGGCAGGCGAGAAATCCCGCAAAGAAGAAAAGGCCGGGCAATTTCAGGGCGAGCGCGTGAACGCCCTTGAGCAATAGCGCAGGGGTGAGCGCGAGCGGGTATCCCCAGGGATATGCCACAGGTCCGATCTGCACCGACGATTCAAAGATCGTGAACGCGTTGCGTTCGACGAATTCATCCGTATTCCCGTTCAGGATGCTTTGCGCCTGCATCACGTAGGACGCCCAATCGTCGCCCCACTCGTGTCCGCGCGTAAGAATGGACACGCCGAGCGCGGCGTTGAGCAACAGGATAATAACGAGAAAAGGGTCCCGTAATTTTTTCATGCGGCAATTTTATCGTTAATATGGGATAAACAAATATCCGCCTGGGGACAGCGGATATTTGTACGCTTCGCGCGTGACCGTTTCCTGATTCTGCTTTACCAGCCTTCTCTCACCCCCGGCATGGACCTCATCCGCCGTGCGCGCTCGGTCAACGGGCGTTTGGCGACGAGGGTGACCTTGCCACTTCCCGAAGGCGTGTAGACGTTGATCGCCTCCCAACCCTCCTCGCCCCATTCGTCCAAAGTGGCTTGGATCAATTCGTCCTTTGTGCCGAACATGCTGCCGACGGTTTGAACGCGATATTCCCAGAGTTTGTATTCGTCATTCATTTGCGCCTCCTACAATTTTGCGATCAACGAACTGCGTTTGAAGTTTCGGATGGCGATTCGAATCAGGACAATATCCACGACCCAGATCAACGTGCCGATCAGGAAGACCGTGCCAACGCCGAGGAACAACGCGCCACTGATTTGTCCGATCACAAGCGCCAGTACAATGACCACCAGCGAGCCGGTGAGCTGATACGCTTCCATGAATGTCTTGACCCTCGCCGAGATCATCACCGTCGCTGAAATGCCGAGCAGGGCAAAGGCGGGCGTCAGCCAGAACATCAGGGGCCACCAGGTGGGGAGCGGGAACCAGATGCGCTGGAACAATCCATAACTCGAAACATTGACCACGACGATGTACACAAGATACGTCAACCACGATAACGATATTGCAGGGATCACCGCCGCCAGCACCTTGCCGAGGAAAAGTTCCATGTCGGTGGCGGGGGAGTAGAGCAACGCCTCCATCGTCTTGCGTTCACGTTCGCCAACGAACGAGTCCGCGCCGACGACCGACGAGAACATCAACGGCATGATCAGGAACAGCGGCGCAAGCAAAAAGGCGGTCATATAAATTACGAACATTTGTTCTAATTTCAGTCCATCGAAAATCGCCTGTACCGCTGGCGGCAAATTCTTCAGCATCGTTTCCACATCCCCCAACTGTTTCTGCGCCTCTTCGGCAGGGATGAATTGTGGAACGGCGGAAAACAGGATCGGCATAAAGACCGCAAACATCAACGGCAACACGATGGCAGGGATCCACGCGGCTTTGTTCTGCCGCACTTCCATCAAATCTTTGCGGGCAATCGCCCAGATCGAACGCCAGTTCATGCTTCACCTGCCTGTAATGCAAAATAGATATCTTCCAACGTGTAATCTCTTGGATTAACTCTCAAAATGGATTCGCCTTTCTCAACCAGATGACGGACGACTTCGGGAATCACATCCTCGTTCTCGACCTGGACCGCCAACGCTTCCTCCCCCGCTGATACCTGGATCACGCCTCTATGAGCCTTGAGCGCATCTGCGATATTTTCCCTGGGTTTCATGTGAAACATGATGTCCACCCAGGTGACGGGCCACAATTTGCGCGCCAGTTCCTTGAGACTGCCCAACGCCAAAATTTTCCCTTTATTCATCACCGCGACGCGATCACAAAGACGCTGCGCTTCGAAGAGATTGTGCGTTGCCAGCACGACAGTCTGACCGTTGGCGCGGCTCAAACCTGCGATCAAATCGTTGACCTGTTGCGCGGCTTCAGGGTCGAGACCCGATGTCGGTTCGTCCAAAAACAACAACGGTGGCTTGTGGATCAAGGCACGCGCCAGTGCAAGCCGTTGTTTCATTCCCTTACTGAAAATTTCAACTTTATCATTTGCGCGTGAGGTGAGTTCGAAAAAATCGAGCATCTCATCCACGCGGCGGGATGCATCCGATTCGGGAACCTCCTGAAGTGTGGCGAAAAATTCCAGGTTCTCGCGCGCAGACAGTCGTTCGTAGAGAGCGGGTGTTTCGGTCAAAACCCCGGTCCTGCGGCGGATGTCTTCGCCGTGAGTTGTTGGGTCAAGCCCGAAGACACGCGCCGTTCCCTCGGACGGAGGCAGGATTCCGTTCAGAAGTCGAACCGTGGTGGTCTTGCCCGCGCCGTTCGGTCCGAGCAGTCCGAACACTTCGCCAGGCTCGACGGTGAACGTCATCCCGTCCACCGCGGCATTTTCGCCGAAAGTGCGCCGCAGATCGTTGACTTCGATGATGGGCATTTTTTACCTTTCCATGTTTCACGTGAGACGGAGCCGGCGCGCGAGCGTGCCTGCTCCGTTGGGCTACGCTTTCGTTTCGCGCTGATACAGCACATAGGAGTAGACGACGAGGAAGATCGCCGAACCGAAGATCGGGACCATGATGAACCAGAAGGCGATCATGCCGCCGAAGAAGCCGCCAACGATCGCCAATACGCCCGAAAGCATGAAGAGCACGCCGCCGAGTTGGTGGGTCTTCTCCCAAACGGTGTCGCTGCTCAGCGTCCACGGGGTGCGGATGCCGATGAACCAGTTGCGTTTTGCCTGACGCAGCATGTAACCAATCAGGAAGAACAGCAAGCCCATAGCAGGCAGCATCGCCTGGCTCATCTTGAAGCCTGTGTAGCCCAGGTTCCACGCCAGCGTCAGCGCGTGGATGTAGAGCATGAACGCGATGATGAAGGCGATGAACAGGTTGAACACGCCTCGGAATTTGGCGATGTTCGCCTTGAGCGGGTCAATCTGGGGGATGAGCAGGAAGAGCAGGAACAACCCCAGCGAGAACAGCGGCATCATGAACACGCCCCAGAATTTGGAGATGTAACCGTCCACCTGGTCGTTGGCGTTCCAGTGGGAAGCCATTTGCTCGGGGAATTGGTTCCAAAATACCAGCCCCGCGATCGTTGCAGCGGCGATCAGGGTGAGAACGATAATGGTCGTGGTGCGGGTTGTCATTTTTTCTCCTTTTGTGACCTCGCTGGTTGAGTAAGCCGAGTGTCTGTCTTGGCTGTATCGAAACCAGCAAATCACAGGTTACTTTTGGTTTCGATACGGCGGACGAGCGCCGCCTACTCAACCAACAGATTTACTTATCTTCCTTCGACATGTTATTCTGCGCCAGCGAGATCATGCCGCTCAAACCGCCGAGATTCATTGTGTCCACGGCAGAACTGGGGACGATGACCATGGCGCCTTTTTCCTTCAAGCCTTCGAAGAGCATGTTCATGGCTCGCAGATGCAGGGCGGTCGGGTTGTTGATATAGGCTTTCGACGCTTCTGCAAAGGATTCGGCGATCTGCTTTTCGGATTCGCCCAGAATCACGCGCGCCTGGCGTTCACGTTCCGCCTGCGCCTGGCGCGACATGGCGTCCTCCAAATCCTGCGGGATGACAATGTCGCGGATCTCAACCGATTGCACGGATACACCCCAGGGCGTCGTACGCTCGTCAATGACCTGCTGCAGTTCTTTGTCTATCATGCTTCGTCCGACGAGGATATCCGCCAGCATCATGCGCCCGATGATGTCGCGCAATGCGGTCTGTGCCGCCCAATCCACAGCGGCGCGGTAGTTTTCGACTTCGAGTGCGGCTTTCTCCGCATCCCACACGACCCAAAACAGCACGGCGTCCACGTCCACGGGCACGGTATCTTTGGTCAGCGTCTTTTGCGCGGCAAACGGCGTGACCATGACGCGATGGTCAATCCAGGTCGGCGTGGTGTCAATGATCGGGATGATCCAGAATGGGCCAGGTCCTGCAAGTTTCATGAATTTTCCGAGCCGCAGGACTACGGCTTTTTCCCATTGCGATGCCACTTTCAACGCGAACAGGATGTACACGCCGATCAACGTCCACGCGACCACCCAGCCGCCGAGAACGGCGTCGCTGTATTTGCCGTCGCCGAGGATCGCGCCGAAGACGGCGATCAACAGCACCACCGTGAAGATCGTCCCTGCGATCGGCGAGATGCGCAGGTCTGTGTTCTGGGCTTTTTTCTTTTCCAATGCGGATTTGATGAATTTGGTATCCATGACATTCTCCTTTGATTATTCTTTATCGAACTCCTGCGCTTCCGTCCAAGCCTTGAGTTGCTCGTTGAGCATCTGCCTGATCTCACTTTTGGAAAACTCCAGCCGCATGGCTTCGCTGATGTATCTTTGCGTCAATGCCTCCAGCGATTCTCTTCGCAACTTCTCGCTGACCTTTGGCGGCGGGATTTCCGTGATGTACGTGCCGCGTCCTTGCTGTGTGGAGATGATCCTTTCCTCGTCCAACAAGCGATATGCCCTTGCCACCGTGTTGAAGTTGACGCGTAACTCCTCGGCGAGCGCTCTTACTGTGGGAAGTTGATCGCCTGGCTTGAGAATTCCGCTGGCAATCTGCGTATGCATCTGATTGACGATCTGGGTGTAGATGGGTAGCCCGGAGCGGAAGTCAATTTGGAGGATGAGTTTCTTGTTTGTCATAAATCGTATCTTTGCGTTATTGTACTAATTGTATCATTGTCATAATTGTATGCAAACGGAGGTTTTTGTCAAGAGGTGGGCAAAGTTCCCCTCTCCCATTGGGAGAGGGGTTAGGGGGTGAGGGAGAGATGCCGAGGCAGAAGAAAATTTTGTTGAAACAGAATCAGTCCCCGGCGGCGCATGATGCGTTCAGTCGGCGTGGTAGAATCCCGTGCGCACGACTTATCTATATTAATAGGATAACGCGTAAGACGCGGAATCTAAGGAGTAAAAATGGAAGTCAAAACTGGAACCTGGACCGAGAAGAAGGGTCTGGCGCAAATGCTCAAAGGCGGCGTCATCATGGATGTGGTGACGGCGGAACATGCCAAGATCGCGGAGGATGCGGGCGCGTGCGCGGTGATGGCGCTCGAACGCGTGCCCGCGGACATTCGCGCACAGGGCGGCGTCGCCCGCATGTCCGACCCCGAATTGATCTTGAGAATCATGGACAGCGTGAGCATCCCTGTGATGGCGAAGTGCCGCATCGGGCATTTCGTCGAGGCGCAGATTCTCGAATCGCTGGGCGTGGATTACATTGATGAGTCCGAAGTACTGACACCCGCCGACGAAGAGCATCATATTTTGAAGCATAATTTCAAAGTGCCGTTCGTGTGCGGATGCCGCAATCTCGGCGAGGCGTTGAGACGCATCGGCGAGGGCGCGGCGATGATCCGCACGAAGGGCGAGGCAGGCACGGGCGATGTCGTTGAAGCGGTTCGTCACGCGCGTTCGGTGATCGGCGAGATTCGCCGTCTCGCTACAATGGCAGACGAAGAATTGATGTCTTACGCCAAGGAGATCGGCGCGCCGTATGAACTCGTTAAGGAAACAAAGGAACTCGGTCGCCTGCCTGTCGTTAATTTTGCGGCGGGCGGAGTCGCGACTCCCGCCGACGCGGCATTGATGATGCAGCTCGGCGTGGACGGTGTGTTCGTCGGTTCGGGCGTCTTCAAGAGCGGCGATCCGGCGCGGCGCGCACAGGCAATCGTCAAGGCAGTGGCGCATTATCAGGACGCATCCATTCTTGCCGAAGTGAGCAGGAATCTCGGCGAGCCGATGGTCGGGCGCACCGTTGCCACCATGCCCGAGGCGGAGAGACTGGCGGGGCGCGGGTGGTGAGAGCCAGTGATCAGTGATCAGTATTCAGTTATCAGTTTCTGATGACTAATCATTGATCACTTTGAATTGATCAACACCGACTATGAAGATTGGAGTGCTTGCCCTTCAGGGCGATTTTTCCGAGCATGTCTCCGTGCTCAAGAAACTGAAAGTGGAAACACGAGAGGTCCGTCTGCCCGAACACTTGAACGGACTTGACGGTCTCATCATCCCTGGCGGCGAGTCCACGACGATTGGCAAACTCGCAATGGCTTACGATCTGATGGAACCGCTTAAACTCTTCGGTCAACGCCATGCGATCTGGGGAACGTGCGCGGGCGCGATCTTCCTTTCGAAGGATGTGAGCCGGGACCAGCCCCTGCTTGGTCTCATGGACATCAAGGTCCAGCGTAATGCCTTTGGTCGCCAGATCGATTCGTTCGAAACCGACCTCGACATTCCAGAACTCAAACAAGCCACCGGATCGGACGCGCCGTATCACGCGGTCTTTATTCGCGCGCCGATCATCGAGTCGGTCAGTGGCGACGCCAGGATTCTCGCCTCGGTTCCCGACGGGAGGATTGTCGCCGCCCAACAGGGACACCTCCTCGCCACCTCCTTTCACCCCGAACTGACGAACGACACGCGTTTTCACGAGTATTTCCTTTCGTTGGTGGATTAGTTTTCTTCGTCATTGCAAACCCGCGCTTTGGATTCCGCTCAGCGCGACGCGGCTTGCAATGACGTATAATTTAAGCATGACTGTTCGTCCTCTTGCCCTGTTGGACCTGCCTTACATTTACAGTTTCCGCGACGAAGCGGTGGGATTGGACGCCACGCGCACGTTGACGCGCGGTAATCCGTTGGGGGCGGTGGGGTTGCTGTCTTATGTGAATCCATCGCGGCACATCTATTCAGCCATAGCAAACGGGGAGGAGGACCCGGTGCTTGGAGGCATCACCCACACTCCCGATGAGACGTTCGCAAAATTGTATTACCTTGCCCCGGCGTCGCAACTCGATCATCCCCGCATCCCGGACCTGATCGAGAATCTCTCCGCGCAGGCGGGGACGTGGGGTGCGTTCCACGTGCTGGCTGAAGTGGACGAAACCAACGATGCCTTTGTTTCGCTGCGCAAGTCGGGGTTTTCGGTCTACGCGTGGCAGAGGATGTGGGATGCCTCCGAAATAACGGAATCAAACCCGGGCTTCGCGTGGACGCGTGTGAAGTCCGTTGATCTGCATTCGGTGCAGAGTCTGTATCATCAGATCGTGCCGCCGTTGTTGCATCCCGTCGAGCCGCAGCCGAGGAAACCGCTGGGCTGGATGTGCAACGAGGGCGTGAAGTGTTACGTGAGCGTGACGCATGGCGTGTACGGGATCGTGCTGACGCCGCTCATCCATCCCGAAGCGGCGGACGTGAGCGATAAACTCGCATCGCTGATCGGTAACCTTCCCGACCGCCGCAACCGTCCGGTGTATGTGTGCGTGCGTTCCTATCAGGCATGGCTTGAACCTGTGCTTGCAGATTTGGGCGCAAAATCGGGAGAGAGACAGGCAGTGATGGTCAAACATTTGGCGCGTTTGATAAAAGATACGGCAGTGGCGCGATCCGCCCAACCCGCGGGGGTGAGCGTCCAGCCTTCGCGGGTGGGCAGGGTGGATGGGAAGAAGTAACAGCGTGTTACAATAAACGTGAGCAGAGCGCCATGCCAACTATTCATTGGGAAGGCCAATACGCTTTCATCTTTTTCAGTTCCGACAAAGGCGAGCCTGCTCACATTCACGTCAAGCATGAACGACGTATTGCAAAGTTTTGGCTCTCACCTGTTGCGCTTGCAAAGAATCGGGGATTTGCAGGTCACGAATTGAATGAGATTGCCCGGCTTGTGACCAGACACGAGAAAATGTTTTTGGAGGCATGGCATGACTACTTTGGCGCTTGAAACCGAACCGATTGCGGTTAACGTCACTGTAACCGAGGATGATCTAATGGTTGACCTGACCGATGGTCGCCGCATTATCGTGCCTCTGGCGTGGTATCCGCGCCTGATGTATGCCAGTCCCGCTGAGCGGCAAAACTGGCAACTGCTCGGCGATGGCTATGCCATTGAATTTCCTGATTTGGATGAACATATTGGCGTCGAAGGCTTGCTGGCAGGGCGTCATAGCGGAGAGAGTCGATCATCGTTGGAGAAATGGCTGAACGAGCGGAAAAATAGGCAAGAGTGAATCATGGCGTATAGTTTTCGCGGAAAAGAGGGGGCGCCATGGGGTTTGTAAGCGTCCAGCCTTCGCGGGTGGGCAGGGTGGATGGGAAGAAGTAATCCCGCGTTTACAATCCCTTTCCAATGCGCGGAAAGCCTGTTCCTCGTATAATAGAAGCAGCGCCCGGCTTCATCAGACCAGGATCTGACTTCTCGATGGTAAAACCGCATCCAATCCCTCGTGAGCCGCACAGACAAGGGACCTTCGGCGGCGCAAATATCTAAGTCTCCAATTACCAACCACTTACCACCCTATGACCCAACAACTCAAAATAACCGACGACCTCGACGCCCTTCTCGATGTCCTCCCGCTCGACGTCCGCCACGCGGTGGAAAAAGCGGACGACACCGAGAACCTGCTCGAGATCATTTTGGATTTGGGGCGCATCCCCACCGTCCGTTTTGTGGACCGCGAGATCAACCTGCGCGAGACCGAGGTCACGCGCGCCGAGATTGATTACGTGGACGAACGTACAGGCGAGTTCGACGCCGATAACCGCGCCGGCATCGAGCGCACGCTTCATCGCATCTCCGCCATACGCAACCGACGCGGGCACATCGTCGGGTTGACATTGCGCGTCGGGCGCGCGGTCTACGGCACGGTGGACATCATCCAGGACATGATCGAATCGGGCAAGTCCGTGCTGATTCTCGGTCGCCCGGGCGTGGGCAAAACCACGCTGCTCCGCGAAGCCGCGCGCATCCTCGCGGAAAACAAACGCGTCGTCATCGTGGATACCTCCAACGAGATCGGCGGCGACGGGGATGTGCCTCATCCAGCCGTCGGCAAGGCGCGCAGAATGCAGGTGCGTGAGCCGATGCTTCAACACGAGGTGATGATCGAGGCGGTCGAGAACCACAACCCCGAAGTCATCGTCATTGACGAGATCGGGCGCGAACTCGAAGCCCTCGCGGCGCGCACCATCGCCGAACGCGGCGTCCAACTCATCGGCACCGCGCACGGTCAGACGCTCGATAACCTGCTTCTCAACCCGACGCTCAGCGACCTCGTCGGCGGCATCGAAGCGGTCACGCTATCGGACGAGGAAGCGCGTCGACGCGGCACCCAGAAAACGGTCCTCGAACGACGCGCTCCGCCCACCTTCGATGTCCTCATCGAAATCCAAAACCGCGATCGCTTCACCGTTCACCTCGACATCATGGCGTCTGTGGATGCGCTTCTGCGCGGGTATCCATTGCCTCCTGAGATCCGCACGCGCGATGAAAAGGGCAGGATCAAGATCGAGAAAGCGGAAGCAGTTTCCTCGTCACGCGTGGATGCGAAGGAGACGAAAACGCCTCGCCGCGGGCGGACGCCTGCTCCCGTTATCGAGGAGCCGATTCCCACCTCCAAGCCGATCCCGCCTTCGGTCGGCGCGGCGCTCCAGACCGTGCGCGTGTATCCGTACGGCGTGGCGCGCAACAGATTGCAGCAAGCCGCAAAACGACTCGGCGTGCCTGCCATTATCGTGCGAGACGTGTCCGAAGCCGACGCGCTCGTGACCCTGCGGACGTATTACCGCAACCGCCAGCAGACCGTGATCGAAGCCGAACAGCGCGGCATGCCGATTTACGTTTTGCGCGCCAACACCGTGGCGCAGGTGGAGCAGTTCCTCGGCGACCTGTATAACCTGAGCGCCGCGCCCCTGCACGACAACATGGAAGACATCCGTAGTGAAACGCAGCGCGCCATTGCCGCAGTGTTGAATGGCGAACGCTGGGTGGATCTGCCGCCCGGTCCATCACTTGTGCGAAGGCTCCAGCACGAAATGGCGCGCCAGGCGGAGTTGGTTTCACATTCGTATGGCAAGGAACCGAGGAGGCACGTGAGGATATTCAGGGAGTAGAGGCTGGGGATTAGAGATTGGAGAATTAGGGAATTCTCGACGTATGGAGCGAATCTCCCACCTCAAAAGTGCAGATGTTGTCATGGCATCTGCGCTTTTCCTTGCGTACCTGTTACCTGTGTATCTGCCTATCCGTGCTTCGCCTCCCCCAAGGTGATCTGTAATTGCGTCTCTTTTTCCATCGCGCATGACGGTCAAAGTGATCCGGTCGCCGGGTTTGAACGCAAACAGCGTGTTCACGTAGGAATGTTTTTCATCGAACGGGACGTCGCCGATCTTCGTGATAAATGAGATGGAGAAGTTGTAGCGTGCAGACGGGTAATCAGAGAAACCGGCGCGCGGCGAATCGCAGCGACCTCCATGCCTGTGCGCTTATCTACCTGGGTATCTGTTTTCCTGCTGCCCTGTCCAAGAACACCCGGCACATCTCCTCGGAAAATCCTTCGGTCGTTTTCTCGAACTCGATGATCGTCCGTCGGATGGCGGCTTGGATTGCGTAGTCGAATTCGAAGCCCTGTTCGGGCGAGTCGAGGTTCATCCAGGCGTGCGAGTCGCGGGGAAGGAAACGCAGGACGAGCGGGCGGAGCCTCCTGACGAAGTACAACAACTCGAACGGGTAATACACTTTGCCGGAGCGCAGGTCCGGGCTGTCGAGAAGGCTTGGGTCCATTGCGTCAACTTCGGGCGGAGGGGGAAGCGCCTGCTCATCGAAGCGGGAAAGCCACAAGGCGATGTAATTGCTGTGGGCGTAGAAATCCTGCGCGGTGTGAAGAAGTCTCCCAAAGGCTTGCCATGCAGAATTTGCGTCGCCTGAAGTCAAAGACGAGACCACAAGGGCGCGTTGCTTCTCGATGTACGCGTAGGATTTGTCGAAGGCGTTGTTGTCGAAATGATATTCGTCGTGACCGAACTGCCCTGCGATGCGGTCCTGATCCACGTTCGCCTGAATGATGACGGACAGGGCGCGCGGACTGAAACGGTCGCCGAGCGAAGCGAGCATGATCTCGATGTGATACTGGCTGAGCATTCGCCGATTATACCTGTGGCGTCCGCTGAAAGCGTTATAATGCCCGCATGACTTTCTATACTGCAAAAGGCGATGACGGGACGACGAATCTGTTGGGCGAGGGACGCGTGATGAAATACGACGCGCGCATCGAAGCCGTGGGGACATTGGACGAATCGACCGCCGCCCTCGGGCTGGCGCGCGCTCAATGTCTGGATCCACGCTCGGGCCCCATCCTGATCGAGGCGCAACGGGACCTGTACAAACTGATGGCGGAGGTGGCTGCCACGCCGGAGAACGCGGAGAAGTTCCGTTTCATTGACGATGCGCGCGTCAAATGGCTCGAAGAACAAACGGACGAATTGTCGAAGGTCGTGGAGATGCCGAAAGAGTTTATTTTGCCCGGCGATTCGCTGGCGGGCGCGGCGTTGTCGCTGGCGCGCGCGGTCATTCGTCGCGCCGAACGCCGCGTGGTGGAAATGTTCGACACGGACGGACTCTCGAACCCCGACCTGCAAAGGTATTTGAATCGTTTGTCGTCGTTGTGTTTTGTGTTGGAGTTGCTGGAGAACGAAGCTGCGGGGCATAAGACGACGTTGGCGAAGAAATAGATTCATAACCGCGAAGCACGCAAAGTGCGCGAGTTTTTTAAAAGGTTTTCCTGGCGGACCTGGCGATCTTCGCGGTAAATTCTTTTCTGAATTGATTATATGACAGGCACATTCCTCAACATCGCCACCGTCCTCATCGGCGGCATGATCGGCTTGCTCTTCGGCGCGCGCATCCCGGATAAATTGAAAGCGACCGTCATCGCGGGGATGGGTCTCTTCACCGCCGCGATGGGGCTGCAGATGTTCCTGAAGACGGAAAATCCATTGATCGTCTTGGGTTCTTTATTGATCGGAACTTTGCTCGGCGAGTGGTGGCGGATCGAAGATGGTTTGCAGAATTTGGGGAAATATCTCGAACAACGCTTTTCCAAAGCAGATGATGACGGCTCGAACAAATTCGTGCGCGGATTTCTGACCGCCTCGCTGTTGTTCTGCGTGGGACCGATGACGATATTGGGCTCGATCCAGGACGGTTTGACCGGCGATTACAACCTGCTGGCGGTCAAGTCCGTGTTGGATGGGTTCGCGTCGCTGGCGTTCGCGTCCACGCTGGGAGTGGGGGTTCTGTTCTCGACGATCGTGATTTTGGTCTATCAGGGCGGGATCAGCCTGCTTGCCGCGCAACTGAATGCGATCGTCACCCCTTCCATGATGAACGAATTGACCGCCACAGGCGGCGTCATTTTGATCGGGCTGGCGATCAGCAGTTTGCTGGAGATCAAGAAGATACGCGTGGGGAATATGCTGCCGGGGTTGTTGGTCGCGCCGGTGATCGTGTGGGTGATAAGCCTGTTCTAGCGATGTTGTAGTCCAAAGTTATCGAACCAAATTGTGACCGGCGCTTTTTCATTCAGTTCTATCGCCAAAGCCAAACTGCCAGATTCTCGCCGGTCATCATCCATTTCATAGATCATTTCCCCGTTGATAAAGAATTTAAAATGGGAGCCGCGCGCGCTGACTTCAAGGCGGTTCCAATCATTTGCCTTATGGTTTTGGTATATGCGTGTTCCTATTCTTTCCCATCCATCGGCTTCTGTATGGTAGCTAACGCTGACGAATCCGTCATTGCATAGCCCAAAATAATAACCGCCATCATCCCATCCAACCGTTGAAACCCTGAACAGGAAAGCGCTGCATACAATTCCAGGCTCCGCATCAGGAAATTTGGTGTCCACATAGGCGTCAAAATCCCTCACGTAGTTTGCGACAGGGAAATCAGTCCAGGATATGAAGGCGCTCCTTACATCTGTTACCTGCCATGTGTAGATCCCTCCCGATATCTTAATTGTGCCTGTCCAGTATTCATTATCCTCCCGTCCGGCGCGCCACCGATGTTTGTTTGTATCGAATTTTTCAATGAACTCGTATTGGGCTTGTTCCGTAACATGGGCAACGACAGTCGCTGTTGCATACGCTTGTTCAGTGGAAAGGGCGGCTTGAGTTGCGGTGGAATTCGCATTTGCAATATTTCGGTCTTCCCGAACCCAGATGAATGTCCCCGAAATGAAAATCACGCAGCAGATCGCGTAGATCGCGATCATGCTCCAGGCAAACCACACGTCCTTCACATGGACGTTCCTGCTTTTGTCAACTTCGCTTTGGTCTGTCATTCATGTTCCTCCCGTGGGAGGTCGTTTCCAATTTTACCTTTTTTGCGCCTGCGCATTTCCATCATCGGATAAAAGACAAATATCCCGATCACCATCACACCGATGGCGAGCGTGTACCAGTTGACCAATCGAAAGAGATTTCACCCGAACATTGCGATGACCAATATCCCCGCGAAAATGATGATCGCGCCGAGCACGCGCGTGCCTCCCATTTTTTCTCCAAGAAACTGCCAGCCGAGGAACGCGCCGATGACCACGCTCACCTCGCGGATCGCGCCGGAGTAACTGACCGGGGCAATGGAATACGCGAACAGCGCGAGCAGATACGCGACCACGCCGAGGATCGCGGCGGAGATCAAGGGGATGCGCGGTCCGTTCCATGCGTCCGCGAAGCGTTTCCATCCGAAGCGGCGGAGGTTGTAGGTCGTGGTCAGGACGGGGACCATCATGAACATGGTCAAGCCGTAATGCAGGGCGGGTCCGTTCTTGACGGCGGCGCCGTCAATCAGCGTGTACAGGGAGATGATCAGCGCCACAGCCAGCGCGGTGGCGACTCCCCGGATGTGGATGCGGCTGCCGCGTGTCTGGATCAGGCTGGTGGCGCCGATGACGATCATTCCGCATACGATCAGTCCGATCCCGATCATGCCCGCCGCGGTAAGTTCCTCGCGCAGGAAGAGGACCGACCAGAGCATCAGGAAAGCGGGCGCGGTGCCGCGCGCGATCGGGTACACCAACGAGAAATCGTTACTGGTATAGGCGCTGGAAAGCAGGATGAAATAGACAGCCTCCAGCGACATGCTGATCAGGGCGAACAGCCACATGGAACGCGGGGGAAGCCCGATGAACAGAAGCAGGATGAATGCGAAGGCGCCGCTCAGGATGACCTGCCAGCCCATGGCGATATATTTTTCCTGCGAACGTTTGAGGAGCAGATTCCATAAAGCGTGCAGCGAGGCAGAGGCGAGCAGCAGCAGAACGGCAAAGGCGGGCATGGCTGTGGAAATTTACCATAAAGCTGAAAGGATGGGGCGGGAACGTCGTAACGAAATCATGCTATACTCTGCGCCAATACCCAAAAAGGAGAATCCATGAAAACGTTTCGTCCCCTGTTCTTATTGACCGCCTTCCTCCTTGTGGTGGGACTTGCATGTGGGCTTTCCGGCGGCGGAGATACTCCCGCGCCGACCCAGCCGCAGGTTCAACCGCAACAGGAAGAACCCCAGGTGGAGCCGACCCAGCCGCCTCCTCCCACCGAGCCGCCTGCTCCCACAGCGACGGAGGAACCCGCCCCCTCGATGTTCTTCACCGACGAGTTCGATAGCGACCTCTCCAGCGACTGGTCCCTTTTCACAGTGACTGGCTCCGACAAGGCTGACCCGGACAAATTGACGCTGGGGGTCGAGAACGGAAGACTGGTCTGGGATTTCGACAGCGAGTATTTGTACGCCTACCTGTTCTACGGCGGTTTCGATTATGAGGATGTTCGTCTCGAAGTCCGCGCCGACAACCTGGGCAGGAACAACAACTCCGTGAGCCTGATCTGCCGATACGACCCGGATATCGGCTGGTATGAATTCAACGTCACCAACGGAGGTCTGTACGATATTCTGTACGCCGAAGTGACCTCCAAAGGCACCATTTCATACAACACCATCACAAACGGCGGCTCGAACGCCATCAAGCAGGGCAAGGACGTCAACGAGTATGCCATTGAGTGCAGCGGCAACCAACTCACCCTGTACATCAACGGCGACGAAGTGAATTCCATCGCCGAGCGAAAATACAGCCTGCGCCGGGGACAGGTCGGCATCTCGGTTTCATCGTTCAACGTCCTCCCCATCCTGATCGAGATGGATTGGGTCAAGGTCAGCGAACCGTAGGGCGATCTATCTGCGACCTCCGAGGTCTCCAGGACCTCGGAGGTCTTTTTTGTTTAATCCTGCGAGCGCACGTACACAGTGCGGATGGGGAACGGGATGTCAATTCCCTGTTCGTCCAGCGCGTCCCTGACCAGCGATAACGCGGCGTCCTTTGCGGCGAGGGGGTTGGTCGCCGCGGTGTCAATCCAGAAATACGCGTTGATTTCCAGGGCGGAGTCTCCGAAGTTGGAAAAGCCGAGTAATGGCTCGGGCTCGGAAACAATGCCCGGCACGTTTCGAATCGCCTCCAACGCCGCCCGGCGGGCTGTCTCCATGTCGGTATCGTAGCCCACGCCGACAGACAACTCGATGCGCCTGCGGTCCGCGCGGGTGTAATTGACGATGGGATGCGCCAGGATGTCCGCGTTGGGGATGTTCACGATCCTGCCGTCCAGCGCCTTGATCTCGGTGGAGCGCAGGTCAATCTCCAGCACGGTCCCATCGAAGCCGGTTATACCGATCGTCTCGCCCACGTGGAACGGCTGTTGGATCAACAGGATGACGCCCGCCGCGAAGTTCTTCATCACGTCCTGCAACGCAAAACCGACGGTGAAGCCGATGATCCCCAAGCCAGCCAGGAAGGCGGTCACGTCGAAGAACCGTTGCAGGGCGGTGATCACACCGATCACGATCACGGATACGCGGGTCAATTCCGCGAGCAGTTGGGTCACGCCTTCGGGCGCTTTGCGCCTCTCGAGCACGCGTTGGACGATGCGGCTCAAGACCCGCGCGACGTAAACGCCGACGACAAAGATCGCCAGCGCCGTGAGCAGGTTGGGAATGCCCCGGATCAGATTGTCAATAAAGGTGTCAATGTAATCTTGCATGGCTCGTCTCCTTGCGAGGGTTTCTATATACTTCGATTCCATTGTAACGCGACATTTACGTCGCTCTTACCCAGGACGGGCTTAATACGGCGCAAAGCAACCCGCGTAGTCGGCGTTCTCGAACGTCGAAGGGTGTATGCGCCAAGCGGGGCGCGATCCCAACGTGGAGCGGAAATCACGCGCCTGATATAATCCCCCCGATGCCCGTATTGGATTTACATTCGCTCGATTTTTTCAGCCGCAGCCCCGAGCAGACGCGCCGCATTGGCGCGCGTTTAGGCGGCGTATTAGGAAGCGGCGACGTGATCTGTTTGCAGGGCGACCTCGGCGCGGGCAAGACGACCTTCGTGCAGGGCGCGGCGCGCGGATGGGGTTCGGTGGATACGGTCGCCAGCCCGACCTTTATCCTCGTCAATGAGTACCGACGCGCCGACGGAAACCGCCTCTTCCATCTGGACGCCTATCGCCTCGATTCCATTCCCGAGGCTGAAGAGCTGGACCTCGACTCGATGCTCGCTGACGGCGCGCTCCTCATCGAATGGCCCGAACGAATTGACGGACTTATCCCTGCCGAGCGCCTGTGGATCCAACTCGAACACGTGGACGAAGAGGAACGCGAAATGAAATTCAAAGCCAGCGGCAAACGTTACGACGACCTGCTCGAAGTCCTGCGCCATGCCGCGTTTGGAGGCGCGTAATGCTGCTGGCTGTGGATACCTCCACCGCGCAGGTCGGGCTGGCGTTGTACGACGGCGCGCAGGTCGTCGGTGAATTCGCGTGGCGGAGCGCCCGCCGTCATACGGTGGAAATCGCGCCCGCCATCTCCGACCTGTTGACCCGCTGCGGTTTGACGATGGAGGACGTCCGCGCGTTGGGCGCGGCTTTGGGCCCCGGTTCGTTCACCAGCCTGCGCGTGGGACTGGCGTTGGTCAAGGGGCTGGCTCTATCGAAACACATTCCGCTCGTTGGCATCCCCACGTTGGATATCCTCGCGAACGCGCAGCCGGCAGCCAGGCATCCGCTGGTCTGCGCGATACAAGCCGGGCGCGGACGGTTCGCTATCGGCGTGTATAAAAGTTCGAGGAAGGGGTGGCAGGCTCAGGGGCCGGCAAGAGTCGTGAGTCTCGAAGCGTTGATGGACGAGGCAAAGAGTCCCGCCATTGTGTGTGGAGAGTTCCCGGCGGAGGACATCCAAAAGATGAAGGATGGAAACATCCGCCTTGTCTCCCCAGCCCTGTCGGTGAGGAGACCCGCCGTGCTTGCGGAACTGGCGTGGGCGCGCTGGCAGGCGGGCGACGTGGACGATGAAGCCTCGCTCGCGCCCATCTATCTGCGTACAGACGGATCGCCGCCTGCATGAGTATGGAGATCCGCCGCATGACGCTGGAGGACCTGCCGGTCGTCATCGAATTGGATGGACTGTCGTTTAGCCTGCCGTGGCCCGAGAAGTCGTTCCGCTTCGAGTTGACGGATAACCCCGCTTCGCGTTGCTGGGTGGTCGAGCTGGATGGAAAGATCGTGGGGATGCTCGTGGCGTGGATGCTGGTTGACGAGGCGCACATTGCCACGCTTGCCACGCATCCCGATCATCGCAGGCAGGGCGTCGCGAGGAAACTGTTGGAGCACGCGCTGCGTTATATGTCGAGGGAAGGCGCGGTCAGTTCGTTTTTGGAGGTGCGCGAAAGCAACGCCGCCGCGCGGGAAATGTATCGCAAATTCGGTTACGAGGAAACGGGACGCAGGAAACGCTATTACAAGGATACCGGCGAAGACGCCATCCTGATGACGTTGAACGGGATGGATCGTTTCTCGACCTCACCCCCGGCGCCTCTCCTGAAAGGAGAGGGGAGTTAAAAAGGAAAAGAATGTCAACAAAAGAAACACTCATCAAAAAACTCAAGGATAAAACAGCCCGTGTGGCGATATTGGGACTCGGCTACGTGGGACTGCCGCTGGCGGTGGTCTTCGCCGAGGCGGGATTCCGCGTGACGGGCATCGAACCGGACTCACGAAAGGTTGATTCGCTTTCGAGAGGCATTTCCTACATCCCGGACGTGAAGACCGAAACGGTGGAAAGACTCGTCAAATCGGGCGAACTCGCCGCGACGACGGATTTCTCCGCGTTGAAGGACATGGACGCGGTCAGCATCTGCGTGCCGACCCCGCTCCGCCAGACCGGCGACCCGGATATGTCGTTCATCCTCTCCGCCGCCGACGAACTTGCGAAGTACATGCACAAGGGAATGGTCGTCGTGCTCGAATCCACCACGTATCCCGGCACGACGCGCGAACTGCTCCTGCCGAAACTCGGTTCGGAGAATGGATTGGTCATCGGCGAGGACTGGTTTCTTGCCTTTTCCCCCGAGCGCGTGGACCCCGGCCGCGAGGACTGGACGACGATCAACACGCCCAAGGTCATGGGCGGCATCACCGAAGCCTGCGGCGAAGTGGCGGCCGCCTGGTACGAAGGCGCGATCCAGACCGTGCATCCGGTCAGTTCGGCGGAAGCCGCGGAGATGGCGAAACTGCTGGAGAACACCTTCCGCATGATCAACATCGGCCTGGTCAACGAACTGGCGATCATGTGCGAACGCCTGGGCGTGGACGTGTGGGAGGTCATCGAAGCCGCGGCGACCAAGCCCTTCGGTTTCATGAAATTCACGCCGGGACCCGGCCTGGGCGGTCACTGTATTCCGATTGATCCGCTGTATCTTTCGTGGAAGATGAAGTCCTTCAATTACAACGCGCGCTTCATCGAACTGGCGTCCGAGATCAACACCAACATGCCGCGTTACGTGGTCAGCCGCGTGATGGAGGCGTTGAACGACCGCGGCAAGCCGGTCAAGGGATCGAGGCTCCTCGTCCTCGGCGCGGCGTACAAACCCGACATTGACGACGTGCGCGAATCTCCCGCGCTGGACGTGATCGGTCTTTTGAGACAGAAGGGGGCATTGGTCGAATATCACGACCCGTACATTCCCCACATACATCACGAGACCGAAGGCTGGCAGATGGACAGCGTGACCGACCTGATGTCCTCCGTCCGCGAGGCGGACGCGGTGGTGATCGTCACAAATCATTCGGTTTACGATTACAAAGCCATCGTAGATTCGGCGAAGTTCGTGTTCGACAGCCGCAACGCGACGCGCAAGGCGGCGGACGCTGGCAAGAAGGTTGTGAGGTTGTAATGTCATTGCGAGGGCTGGCGGTCGAGTAGGGCGGGTGGTTTTTTTCGCCCGTATCGAGACCAAGCCCGAAGCAATCTCCAACCTTGGCGGGGATTGCTTCGCTTCACTCGCAATGACAGAGGAAAATACATGGCAAATTACCTGGTTACCGGCGCGGCGGGATTCATCGGCGCGCGCACAACGGAATTCTTGTTGCTCGACGGGCATACCGTCACGGGCGTGGACAACATGAACGACGCCTACGACGTCCGCATGAAGGAATATCGCCTTAAACGGCTGCAGTCCATGGACGGGTTTTCCTTCCACAAGATGGACATTTCGGACAAGGCGATCATCGAGCGTTTCGGGAACGAAAGATTCGACGGGCTCATCAACCTCGCCGCGCGCGCCGGCGTGCGTTACAGCGTGGAGGATCCCTGGATCTTCGCGCAGAGCAACGTGGTCGGCACGTTGAACATGCTGGAATTGTGCAAACAGACCGGAACGAAAAAATTCATCGTCGCGTCCACCTCCAGCATCTACGGCGAAGACCCGCCCTACCCGACGCCGGAATCCGCCTCCAGCAGCGAACCGCTCCAGCCGTACGCGGCAAGCAAAAAGGGGGCAGAGGCGATGTGTCACGCGTATCACCACCTCTACGGAATTGACGTCAGCGTTTTGCGATATTTCACGGTCTATGGGCCCGCGGGTCGCCCGGACCTCGCGCTCTTTCGCTTCGTGCAATGGATCAGCGAGGGGCGTCCCGTGCGCGTGAACGGCGACGGCGAACAATCGCGCGGCTTCACCTACATTGACGACATCGCGCGCGGCACGATCCTTGCGCTCAAACCGCTCGGCTACGAAATCATCAACATCGGCGGGCATGAGGTCATCACCATCAACAACCTGATCGGACTGATCGAGGAGGTGGTCGGCAAAAAAGCGGAGGTTGTCCACGGTCCGCCGAACCCGGCCGACATGCGCTCCAATTGGGCGGACGTGACCAAGGCCGGTCAACTGCTCGGCTGGGAGCCGCAATACGACATGCGCGCCGGGGTCGAAAAACTGGTCGAATGGTACAACGCCGAACGCGGGTGGGCGAAGGATATTCTCACGCCGTAAGAGGATCATGTTCCACGCAACACGCTCCATGCAGCCGTCGTTCATGCGTGTTTCATAATTCACATCCCCCATGTCTCTCTTTCATAGAATTCGAACACACCTGCGCGACGACCCGCTCATCCGCCGCGTTCTGCGCAATAGCGGATACCTGTTCGGCAGTAACACGTTTGCCTCCGCGCTGGGCGTCGTTCAGGGCATCCTCGTCGTGCGCCTGCTTGGGGATGCGGGCTTCGGCTTGCTGGTCGTCGTCATGGATTTCGCCTCCAACGTCAACCGCCTGCTCTCGTTTCGCATGAGCGAAGTGACGGTCAAATACGCGGGCGAGGCGCTGGCGCAAAACGACAAGCCGCGCGCCGCCGCCCTCGTCAAGGGCATCGGGATGACGGAAGCGCTCACGTCCGTCCTCGCGTATCTCGTTTTGCTTTTGCTCTCTGCCTGGGGCGCGCGGACCTTCGCGGACGACGCCTCCAT
>JAANMT010000617.1_pt1 | contig 38664 bp, 36 predicted proteins | sample 7279711 | NCBI WGS metagenome assembly JAANMT01 (sample SAMN14094538, study PRJNA606508) | bioreactor metagenome | isolation source: A lab-scale SPAN reactor treating ammonium-rich wastewater day 1 | place: Ireland: Galway | collected 2017-01-16 | reverse complement strand
TGTACTGGATAACGGCGGAGTCCCCCTCGCGGGTGATGATGACCTCATCCAAACGCGCGATATATTGTTCCTTTCGCTTCATAGGCCGCCCAAAAAAGGGAAGCGCAGCCACAAAGTCAATCTCCGCCGCGCCAAACGGCCGATTCCCTCATTTACCGATTATACTCCTCCCTCAATTATCGTGCGCACGCTCAAAAGAGCTCCGCTTCGAAGAGCAGCCAGCCGAGTGGAAACCGGCAAATACGGAGGAGCTAGGAATTCGTCGTTGGTTTCTCCCACAACACGTCAGCTACACGCATGGTGGAATCGCTGCCGATGCATATGTGTTCACGCGTTGGGTTAAATCCGGTGAGATTGGTCAGGTGAACATGCACCAGGAAACGGCAAGATTTCGCAACCTGATTCAGAAAGGCGACCCGGGGGAAGTAGAACAATACGTCACAAAGTTGCAACTGAATGCGGCAAGCAAGTGAATCGGAGGCCGTGAATTAGACCAGCAGACTCTCTGCGTGAAAGGAATATCATAAAGGGGGTCAATAGTATTGACAAGTCGTGTGAGGATTGAGAGGAACTCGCGCATGGCGCGCAAACTGAGAATCCAGTATCCGGGAGCCATTTATCACGTCATGAATCGCGGTGACCGCCGCGACCCGATCTTCAAGGATGAGGCCGATCACGAGCGTTTCCTGGCCAGCTAAGACTCCGGCTTGCGCCAGCCCTCGGGCGGCGGGGAGCAGGTGGCTGCACCAACGGCGGGACAACCGGAATTAGTGGCGCTCGCCGACTCGCGCCAGAAGCTCTCGCACGTTCGGGCGTCGCGGTTGCAATCGTGGCGTCTGGGTGGAAACGGGTCAGTGCCGGCCATTGTGCAATTTCGGCTGACGGTTTTCAGAGTTGTCGCGAACGCCATTCTGCCGCTACGCTACGTCGGAATGTGGGCGCGTGAACCATGAATTTTACGTTGTGCAAACCCAACCGTCGTTTCCCGCTGGGAGAGGGCGAATTGTCCGCAGACGCCCACGATTTCTGGAGGCAGCGGCAGGTTCGGCGACTTTACGACCAGGAGGATGGCGCGATGGCTGTTCCCTCTCCCAGCGGTCGAGGGTCAGGGTGAGGGAGAGTGCCTCAATCAAGCACCAGCTCAGGTCCCTTTATGAACAACCAAATCTGCACTGGTCCGCTTCCCGCCGCCGGTCTTTCCCGGCGCGGGTTTCTCAATCGCTTCGGCATGGGATTGGGCGGCATGGCGCTCGCCAATCTGATTGAACCGGTGAGTCTGTTTGCCTCCGGCACGTCGGGCGGGGAACGCGGTATCCTGAACGGCCAGTTGCATCATGGGGCCAAAGCAAAACGCATCATTTACCTGTTCATGGCGGGCGGCCCGTCGCAGTTGGAGACGTTTGATTACAAACCGTTGCTCAATCAGCGCAACGGCGAACAGTTGCCCGACTCCGTGCGGATGGGTCAGCGGCTCACCGGCATGTCCGGCAACCAATCCTCCCTGCCGCTGGCGGGTTCGATCTACAAGTTCGATCAGCACGGGCGCAACGGCACCTGGGTCAGTGAACTGCTGCCGCACACGGCGAAGGTCGTTGATGATTTGTGCATCGTGCGCTCGATGTTCACCGAAGCCATCAATCACGATCCCGCCATCACGTTTCTCCAGACCGGCTCGCAGATTTCCGGCCGGCCCAGCATGGGCGCGTGGGTGCATTACGGCTTGGGCAGCGACAACGCGGACCTGCCGGCCTTCGTGGTGTTGATTACGCCGGGCAAGGTGGACCAACCGCTCTACGCGCGCCTGTGGGGCAGTGGCTTTCTGCCGTCGCGACATCAAGGTGTGCAATTCCGTTCCGGCAAGGAGCCGGTGTTGTATCTCAACAATCCCGACGGCGTTTCCCCGGAAAGCCGGCGACTGCTGCTGGATCGTTTGCAGGAACTCCACGAACACGCCGCGGAGAAACTGGGCGATACGGAAATTGACACCCGCATCAGCCAGTACGAGATGGCGTATCGCATGCAAACCAGCGTGCCGGAAGTCATGGACCTGTCCGGCGAACCGGAGCACGTCTTCGACCTTTACGGCGCGGATGCAAAGAAGCCCGGCTCGTTCGCGGCGAATTGCCTGCTGGCCCGCCGTCTGGCGGAGCGCGGCGTGAAATTCATCCAGCTTTATCATCAGGGCTGGGACCAGCACGGCAATCTGCCCAAAGGCATCCAGCAACAATGCCGCGAAACGGATCAAGCCAGCGCCGCGTTGATCAGCGATCTCAAACAACGCGGTTTGTTGGAGGACACCCTGGTGGTATGGGGCGGCGAATTCGGGCGCACGAACTACTCGCAAGGAAAACTCACGGCCACCGATTACGGACGCGATCATCATCCGCGCTGCTTCACCGTCTGGCTGGCGGGTGGCGGCGTGAAGCCGGGCCTCGTTTACGGCTCCACCGATGAATTCGGTTACAACATCGCCACCGACGGCGTCCACGTGCATGACTTCCATGCCACGTTGCTGCATCTGTTGGGCGTGGATCATGAGCGCCTGACGTACTTCCATCAAGGCCGCCGGTTTCGGCTGACGGACGTGCATGGCAAGGTGGTGAAGGCGATTATCTCGTGAATGCAATTGCACATGCGGCAAGAACTCATTCCACAACTGTCGGTCCTCCAAAGGGGGAATATGTGGGCTTTCGGGAAGAACACGCTGCCACATTTCACCGGCCATTTACGATTCTCGGTCATACAGCCCAGAACCGATTTGCGGTGAAAACTTGAGCGGCCCGTGTCAAGAATCTGTCAAGAGCGGGCCACTGTGGAATGGGCTTTCGCTGGAAAGCCCTGATGATCAAATGATGGAGCTGGCGGGAGCGGCGGGGCTCGAACCCGTAACCTCTGCCGTGACAGGGCAGCGCTCTAACCAATTGAGCTACGCCCCCGCAATCGGGAGGGCAAAGCTAGGGAACTCACTTCTGTGCGTCAAGCGGAAGTCCGGGAAAATTCGGGCAGCAGACGCCAAGGAGGTGGGGGTGGGGAACCCCGCTGAAGAAACGTACTGCTACCCGAATATCTAAATCTTAGAAAGCCCGCAGGATTTGTCAATATGCGAGTGCGCAATTTTTACACAGCTTTGCCCAATCTTGAGACACAACACCTCTGCCAGCGCTGGTAGCGCCTTGAGCAAACCTCCCGCTCGACATCTCCGCGAATTACTCCCATGCTCAAGCCAATGGCAATTGAATCCGATGCGCCGTTGGACCGGTTGTGGAAGGAATACAGCCTGGCGTTCAAGGATTTTGACGATTTAACGCTGGCGCGCTGGCTGGCCCAGACCTTGGGGCAACTGGAAGGCAAGGTTTGGCGGCTGACGCATCCGCTGATAGGCGCGTACCGACTCGCCTCCCAACTTGCCCACGAGCAGCAAATCTGGCTCAAGCGCCTGGCCACGCCTCCGGCGGGCTACCCGGAGTCGCCCTGCTGCCGGGCGCCGCAACTCCCCTTGCTGACGCGCGAAGTGCGTGAGTCCGGCCTGATCTGCCAGCACTGCAGCGATTCTCTGGTGCCGTTTGATGAAATCCCGGCCGAAGTCCGGGCGGGGTTGGAAGAATGGGCCGCGGAGTACGAACCAGTCCACGCGGTTGCTCATTGGGACGAACGCCAGCGCAAGTCTGCCGGCGACTATAACCGTGCTTATGAAGACGCGGCCAAGAAGGCGGAACGATTGCTCGCCCGCGCCGGTCGGGAGTTCGCGCCGGAGTTGCTGGCCTATTTTCCGGCCGTCATCTGGGAGGACCAGGACGAGTGCCTTGAAGTACGGCCCGAAGACGTGACGCCATGATTCGTCGCCTGTTGAATTAACCACCAGATGGCACTGGTTCGGCCTTGGTCCCGCCGGCCAAGCTTGGAGAAGCAATTGCCAGAGGCCGAGTTTGGTTGTGCCTGTCCCGCTTCCGGCGTATAACCCTTTCGATGAAATGGATGTTCAAATGGTTTTTCCGAATCACATTTCTCTTGCTCGCATTGGTTATCGGCTTGGTGCTGGCAAAAGATGCAATTCTGAAGGCTACGGTAGAGCGACAGATTCGCGCCCAGACCGGCATGGACGTGAAAATCCGGCGGTTCTCGCTCGGACTGCTCTCACCGGTGGTGTCCATCGAGGATTTCAAACTCTACAACCCGCCTGAGTTTGGCGGCACCGCCTTCATTGACATTCCCGAACTGCACGTGGAATACGACCGCCTGGCGCTCGCTGAACGCCGGCTGCGCATCACGCTCATGCGCTTCAACCTCGCGGAACTGAACATTGTGAAGAATGAAGCCGGACAAACCAACATCGTCAGCATGATTGACCTGAGCGAGGCCCGGCGCTTGCGCGATGCGCGCCCGGAGGATTTTGAATTTGCGGGCATTGAGGTGCTGAACCTCTCCTTGGGCAAGGTGCGTTTCCTGGACCTGAAAGAGCCGGGCCGCAGTCGGGAATTGCGGTTGGACGTGCGCGATCGGGTGCTGAAGAACGTGCGATCCGAATCGGATTTCCTGGGCGTGCTGTTGCTGATCTGGTTGCGCAACGGTGGGAGTCTTTCCGGAAGGGCGATGGATTCACCGCCCGAAATCATCAATGTCCCCGAGCTCCTTCGTGCCAACTCTTCCGGCCAGCCCGTCGTGGCGCCAGCGCCGAGGCGCTAATAGGACCTCGTATCTGTTACGGCTCAGATTCGAACCTTGAAGGCTTCTCCCGCCGTTAACGACTGTGCGAAAGCCGCCAGCAATTGCGGGATTTGTTCCAGGTCCTTGAGGCTCACGACTTCCACCGGCGAGTGCATATAGCGGTTGGGCAGACTGATCAGCGCGCTGGCAATGCCGCCCCGCGTCCAGAAGATCGCGTCCGTGTCCGTTCCGCTCGTGCTGGACATGGCCTCGTGTTGGAGTGAAATCTTTTTTGCCGCGGCGACACTTTCGATGCGGGCGACCACGTCGGGATGATTGCAGCCGCCGTGCGTGATGGTGGGCCCGCCACCGATCTTCACATCGCCGTGTTGGGCTTTGTTAACGGTGGGATAATCCGTCGCGTGGGTCACGTCCACCACCAACGCCACGTCCGGCTTGAGCGAATAGGCAATCTGACGTGCGCCGAGCAGACCCACCTCCTCCTGCACGTTCGAGACGGCGCACACTTCCGCCTGCAACCGGCCTTTGGACTCCTTGAGCAACCGCAGCGCCTCGGCCACGGCGAACGTGCCGATGCGATTATCGAACGCCCGCGCCACCACCAGATCGCCGCGCAGCACGTCGAACTCGTCCACCAGCGTGATGGGATCGCCAATCCGCACCAGTTTCTCGGCCTCCTTCCGGTTGCCGGCACCGATGTCTATGAACAACTCGTGAATCTTCGGCGGCTTGGGATTGTCCTCCTGTTTGGTGAGATGCGGGGCCACGTTGCCCACGACGCCCTTCACCGGACCTTTGCGCGTGTGAATAATCACCCGTTGCGCCTTCGTAATCGCGGCGTCCACGCCGCCCATGCGGCGGACGTAAAGATAACCGTTGTCGTCAACGTAGTTCACCGCCATGGCGATTTCATCGGCGTGACCGGCCAGCATGATTCGCGGCGAACCGCCCTTGTTCAACACCGCCACGCAGTTGCCGTAGGCGTCGGACCAGGTTTCGTCCGCGAATTGCTTCGCGTAGTCCAGCCACACGCGCTGGCCGCGGACTTCGTGGCCGACGGGGCTGGGCGTATTGACCAGGGTGCGCAGAAATTCCAGTGATGCGGTTCGCATGGGCAGAATATGTCAGTTGGCCGGCCAGCGCTTAAAGCTTAAAAACTTGTTGGATGAAACATGCGCCAGGAGCCTGCGGCTAACACAGCACGGCATGTCATGGGAAAGCCAATTGGCATCATCTCAATCTCAACTCCCGAGCAACTTTTCCAGTTCTTCGCGGAACGCCTGCACTCCGCTGGCGCTGTAGCCCACCTTGATCTTTTGGATTTTGCCGGCGCGATCAATCACCACCACATGCGGAATACCCGAACAGGCGTAGGCGTCGAACACATCCTTGCTCACGAACGCCACCGGCCAGTTAATGCTTTTCTCCGCCATGAAATCTTTCATCCGCGCAAATTCCGCCTCCGCCGGCATGTCCCGCTTGGTCTTGTGTTCCGCCCCGTAGTAACCATAAAAGCGGGTCAGTCCGACCATCTCCAGGCCTTTCGGTTTCAGGTCGTCGTAGATCTTCCGCATCGAAGGCAGCGAGGCAATGCAGGGGCCACACCAGTGCGCGAAGAAATCCAGGATCACCACCTTGCCTTTCAATGGCTCCAAGTTCTTGAATTCGCCGTGGACGTGTGAGGCTTCAATGTCCGGCGCGTCGGTGCCGATGAGTTTGGCAAACTTCGCCTCGCGGGCTTCCCGAGCGGCGGCGGCGCTGGCCGCGGCGTTGGTGTTGCTGCCACCCAGGCGGCCGGTCATGAGCGCCATCAATTCCTCGCGGCGCGCTTTCTCGACGGCTTCCGCTTCCTTGCCGGGATTGTCGGTGATCAACTTGCGGGTTTTGGCCAGCTTCTCGCCGGCGGTTTTCGCCTGTTCACGCTGCTGATCATTCGCGAATCCATCCTTCGGCAAGATCGCCTCACCGGCGACAAGGATCTGCATGGCGGTGTCCTTGTCGGCGGCGGTCAGTGCGCCGGCCATGTAACTATTGGCCAGGTTGGCAACGCGGATGGCCCCGGCTGCGTCCAACGGTTTGATTTGGCTCAGGGTTGCGGCCAGACTCTTCATGTCCTTGAGCCGAAAGTCCTGGCTCAGGATCGCCAGTTGCGCTTTGAGTTTTTCTTCACCCTGAACACTGGCCTCCCACCGACCCGCCACCGCTCGCGCACCCTTGTAGTCCTGCGCCTGCGTGAACAAGTCCACCCAAGCCTCTGCCGCGGCGAGGTCCACTTGCGCGGGGTCAACCGCTTTCACCGCTGCCTTGGCTTTTTCGTTCACCTCTGCGGTGATGGCGGCGTAATCCGGGCGTTTGTCCGCGGCTTTCGCTTCGGCCAGACGATCTGCGCGCAACTGTTTAAGGGAATCAAGCACCGCTTGCGGGTTATCCGCCGCAAACAGCGGCAGCGCCAGTGTGCAAACGGACAGAAGAACCATGAAGCGTCGAATGGTGGGTTTCATGGTCGCAGCCTAACCACGCTCCAACCTCGCGTCAATCGCCCGATGCCGTTTCCAGTACTGCGACAAACAAGTAGCGCAATGAGGTAGGGCGCATGTTTCCAAAATCCAGAGTCTCCGCAGCGGGGCGAACTGGAACTGATCATGAAGGGATCTACCTGACGCCTGCCTGCCAACACTTCCAACACAACTGGCTCGTCAGTCACCCGGCCCGGTCCGGGGATGGTAATTCCGCGAACTTGTTCAAATTAACGGCCGCTGACGCCGAGCCGCTGAATTTCCGCTGCGTAACCGCTCTGGTAGTTGGGATGCTTGAAACCGTAGCCCAAGTCGGTTCGCAACTTCTGATTCGAGATCCGCTTGTTCGTCAACCCGCGTTTGCGCGGGGCAGTAGAGTCTTCCGGCACGGTGGGTGGCAGCGCCCGGTTCAGCATTGCCGCCAGCCAGGTGAAGAATTCAAGCTGGCTCACCGGTTGATCATCCACCGCGTTGTAAACCTCGCCGGGACGCCCGTTCCGGAGCGCCGCCAGGATGACGCCGATCAAGTCGTCGCGATGGATCATGTTCAGGTATCGGCCACCGTCGCCTTCGATGCGCGCCTCATCCCGGAGGAATTGCTTGAGCAGATAACCGCGCTCCGGTCCATAAATCCCGGCCACGCGCAGGATCACGGCGGGAAAATTCGTTTCCCGCGCCGCGCCGAGCAGCATCTGCTCCGCTTGCACGAGCACTTTCGCGGTTTCCGAGTCGGGTTCGGTGGTGCTGCTTTCCGTAACCACCGATCCGTCGTTTTGCCCGTAAACGCCCGTGCTGCTGGTGTAAACGAACATCCGTGGCGGCGCGGCGGCGAAGTGTTCGAGCAAGTGCCGGTTGCCATGAAGGTAAAGCTGGCGATAGTCGTCCAGCCCGCCGCCGCCGGAAGCCGCGCAATTCACCACCCAGTCAAGACCCGCCGGCAGCGTAGCCAGGGTTTGGGGCTTTGTGATGTCAGCGTGGACGGGCGTGGTGCCGACGGTGCGGAGTTCGGCATCGGCGGTGTTCGCTCGGCGCACCCCGAAGACTTCATGCCCCTGCCGGGCCAGTTCCGCTCCCAACGGACGACCGACGTAACCACAACCAACAATCAACACACGCATGGCTCAGGTTGGTGGGATTCCGCGTCACGGCGGGCTTCGCGGTCATCGGTTGGTCTGTGTGCGATCATGCTTGCCGGTTGTCTTGAAAGCTCTGGGTTGGGCGGCGAGCCCACTTTCCCTCTGCGGGCAAGTTCGCCACCCGACGATTGCGAATCCATCTGTCGCAAAGTCCCGTGCGGTTGTCGAACCCAAAGAATTCCCCGTCGCACCACCAGGAAGTATCGGCGCTGCCTGTGCAAACAGTCACTCCTGCCTTGTATATGTGATCGCGGCGCGGCAATGTGCGGAGGTTCGTTCGGCAGAATTACTCGCCCAGGGATGGGGTGGGGGTCGAGCCAGGCGACGTTTGGTTGATGGAAACTGAGTTTTTGCATCGTTCGCACCATGAAAACAATGACCTGCCTGCTGGTGTTAATTCTCGGAGTTTTGCCCTTGGTGGCAACGGATCCGGCCAAAATCCTTCTCGTCACGGGCGTGGATTATCCCGGCCATCAATGGCGCGAAACTGCGCCGGCATTGAAACGCATCCTTGAGGCTGATCCCCGATTGGAGGTGAGGATCGTTGAGGATCCGCATTTCCTGGATTCCGCCGCGCTTGCGAACTACGCCGCAGTGTTGCTGCATTTCCAAAACTGGGAGGTCCCCGGTCCGGGCGCGGCGGCACGGGAAAACCTGCGGCGTTACGTCGAGGCGGGCGGGGGTTTAATGAGTGTGCATTTCGCGTGTGGCGCGTGGCATCATGAATGGCCGGAGTTCCAAAACCTGGTGGGCCGGGTCTGGCACGGATTGAACGGTCCGCAGCACGATCCCCCAGCGCCGTTCATCGTTAAGATTGTGGACGCGGCGCATCCCGTGACGCGGGGTTTGACCGATTTTGAAACCGATGATGAGCTTTACACCTGTCTGACGGGCACCGCGCCGATCCATCTGCTGGCACAGGCGAAGTCCAGGGTGGATCACCAGGATCACCCGATGGCTTTCGTCCGCGAGTACGGCAAGGGCCGCGTCTTCCTCACCACCCTGGGACACGACGTGAAGGCCTACACAAACTCGGCCGTGCCACAACTGCTGCGACAGGCGTCTGCCTGGACGGCCAAACTGCCACCGCCGGAGGTCAAGTGAAGCGCGGTCTGACCGTGTTCGCCAAGGCGGTCGCCATGCAGACTGGAAGCGATGCGATGCACCGGATTGGGCATCCGCGCCGCCGCAGCGGGAAATATCCAAACTAAAACTTCGTCATCCGCTCCAGCTCCTTCACCCGCTGCTCGATGGCTGCTCGGTTGAGCTTCGCTGTGCGATTCAGTCCGAAGCCTTCACAACAGAACGCGGCCACCACGCTGCCGTAGATCATCGCGCGCCGGAGATTCGCCTCGACCGAACCTTTGGCGCTCGCCAGATAACCCATCAGGCCTCCCACAAAAGAGTCGCCCGCGCCCGTCGGATCCACGACCTTGCGCAGCGGATACGCCGGGCAGAGAAAGCAACCTTTCGGACTGGACAGAATTGAGCCGTGCGAGCCTTGTTTGATGATGACGTATTTGGGACCGAGCCGGTGGAGCTTCTTGAGGGCGGCGAACACGTTATCCTCCTGGGTCAACTGCTGCGCCTCGCTGTCGTTGAGCACAAAGCCGTCAATGCGTTTGAGGAGGTTCAGCAAATCCGCCAGCGCGATGTTGAGCCACAAATCCATGGTGTCGGCCACGACGAACCGCGGGCGGCGCATCTGGTCCAGGACGTGAAGCTGGAGGGCGGGCGCGATGTTGGCCAGCAGCACAAACGGAGTAGCTTGGTACGACCGGGGCAGTGTCGGCGTGAACGTCTCGAACACGCCGAGTTCCGTCAGCAACGTGCGCCGATGGTTCATGTTGGCCTCGTATTCGCCCGACCAATGAAAGGTTTTGCCGGGCAGCCGCTGCAGGCCGGCGAGATCAATCTGGTGCCGGCGGTAAAGCTGAAGATACTTCTTCGGAAAATCCTCTCCCACCACGCCGATCAATTTCACGGGCGCGAAAAAACTGGCCGCCACGGCCGCGTGACTGGCCGAGCCGCCGAGCAGCCGCGGATTCTCCGCGTGCGGTGTCTTGATGGAATCCAAAGCCGTCGAACCGACAATCAATACGCTCATAAGGTTGAAACCGATCTTGAGTTAAAACGGCGCGCACGGTAGGCGATGGAGGAGAGCGAGGCAAGCATCCGCGATTGAGATCCGCAATTCTCAGTCTGAGTGGAGAGGTAGGGCGCGTCACTCCGTGCGCGCCGCAACTTGGCCACCAGACCTCGAAATGCCCTGGCGAATCCGTTCCGATGGCAGGCATGGAAGGACGCGCCCTCCCACAATGAGAATTGCTGCCAGGGCTGGCCGTATCTATTCGCGCTGGCACAGCAGATCCTTGATCCGCTGCCAAACGTCGCGTCGCTGAACATCCGAACCAGCAGCAACCTCGGTTTGACTCAGCCGTGGGTGACTTTTGCCCGCAAGATGGAAGCCCCAAAGGATCATCGCGAACGGTTCATGGTGCCGGAGCCGCCCCCTTTCCCGCATAGCCGAGCACGATGCGCGCGTAGCCCTCCTGATCCAAAGCGCGGGTCGCCGCTTCCTGGGCGACGCGGAAGATCAGTTCGGCACCGAGCCCAATACCGAGCGACACCACCACCATGATCGCCACGACCCAGCTTCATGGGGGCGCGGCGTTCCCTCTGCGCCAGTTCAAAAGTGCGTTCATCCAGAAATTCCACGCCGTGACCAGCACGATGGCGATGCCATTGGCCACCAGCAGACTCAGTCCAAGGCGAGTATAAAACAGATGCAGAAGCAGGACCGCCAGACCGATCCCGATTCCACAAATGAGATGAAAACGCAGCAGACGCCCGAATACGCTTGCGGAACTGCCGGTCGCCTCGCCGCGAAACGTCCATGCCTCGTTCCAGAAAAAATTGTTGAGCATCGCGGCTTCCGCGGCACAGAGCTTGGCCAGACTGACATCCCAGTTGCACTGCCTCGCGAGAAAATGGAGCAGCGCCATATCCACAACCACGCCGCTGCCCCCCACCAAACAGAACTTCACAAATTGTCTGAACCGTGGCTGGTGCGCCAGTCCGAAGAAGTCGGCGCTCTTCAGGGAAGCCTCCACAAGCCAAGTTGACGGAGGTCTACTACGGTTTCGCTTGTCAATCCCAGGTCAATGGACTTGGGGTTCAACTCACGACGCACGAAAAGAATGCTTCGGCCCGCCCGCGCCGTAGGAGCATAGTCGGCAAGCAGATTTGTCCACACAGGTTGCTTTAGGACATATTGGTTGAGTACCAAGGCATCCACGCGGTTCGACGCAAGCATGGCGGCAATTGTCGTGTCGTTGATTTGGCCCGACCAGGCGCGTTTGAGCGGAATGACCGTTAATTCTGGAGGTGTCTGGACATGGCCGGCGGCAAATGTCCAAAGGGGTTCCATGGCAAACATGGAACGACCGCTCCTGCCCAGTGCTTTCAATTCTTCCGTGACAGACGAATTGGCAAAGTTCGTGGCCCGACCGTGAGACCTGCCAAGGTGCTCAACCCGCCACTGCGCCCAGAACCAACCCAGCATCGCGGCAAGGGACCAGGCCACTACTCGTTCCCACCGTGTAATGGTTGCTGCCCGTAGCGTCCGCGCCAGAGCCACGACGCCCACTCCCGCCAACACAACCAGTGGCGTCATCAAATGGAGGTTGTAGTAGTCCCAGAAAGGGCGATGGAGCAAGTGAACCACCAACGCCACCATCGCAGCCGACAGCCACGGAATGATGGCTTCCATGCGGTTGTTTACATATTGGTTGGCGAGCGCGAACAGTGCGAGCGCGCAGACCAACCAGCCTTGCGCGTAGATCGTTGGATCCAGCCTATAGTGACCGATGTCCTCTGAGGCAAAACTCAAGTGCGATGCTCCCATTGATTCCCAAGCCCAGCCGGGCTGGAGCAATGACCCGAAGAAGACCAATGCTGCGACTGTTCCTCCCCAAGCGCCCGCGGCTCGCCAGCCCCGCTGCAATAACCATGTGAACGGCACAACGAGCGCAAAAGCCGCTGTCAATTTGATCGAAAGCGCCAAAGCCGCGACTAATGCCGACGCAAACAACGGCAACCGCCCATGCCCACGCAACACCAAAGGGAGTAACGAGGCGGTTCCAACTGCATAGGCTGGCGCCTCCAGCATGAACGAGGCGAAGCCGGAGGGGATCGCCAGCCAGAGCAGCCCAACTGAGAGAACGGCAGCCCACCTCTTGTCCACGCGCGACCAGTAAACCGCCCAAGTCAGGGGTAATAACACGCCAAACACCACGACTGCCAACCGTCCGGCGGTCACCGAAGGTCCAAACAAACCGAAAATTCCGGCGCCGATGTAAGACCACAGCGGCGGCTGATCATTCCACATGCGAGCGACGGCATCTGGTCCTGCCAGCAATTGAAACGATTTGGCGGCCTCCATCCCTTCGTCCCCTCCCAAGATACGGCCCTCCCAAAGCCACACGTTTGTCGCCCCCACGGCGAGCCACAATCCGATTGCTAGGCCAGCAGTCGGGTTCGCCGGCTGCGGGGCCAAGTCGGGTTGCGAGGTCCGCGATACCGGAAAAAGACCGAGAAACGACGAAACCCCCAAACCGCAAGCGAGCAGAAAAGACAATGCGGACTCCACCTCTGCCAGGGCCCGCCAGTGGCCCAATAAACCGCCCAAGCATGGACATGGGGAAGTTACTCGCAGTCCAACCTCCAATGCGTGATAGCCGATGAACAGAGTCGCCAACCCCAGACACACCGTCAGGAAGGCCCTGCCGCCGAAAACTGCCAGGACCAGAAAGGTGACAAGCTCGGCCGCCAGGCTTAACCACACATAAAGCTCGAACGTTCCCGGCAGGAAGGGATGGGACTGCGCCAGCAGCCCACCCCCATGCATTAAGGCAGCCACTTTCCCAGCGAACGGCAGCGCCAGAATCAAACTGCACACCCAAACGTTAACCCGAGCGGACGACGGGTTCATTCGCTCACAAGCGAATTGAAGTTTTTTTTCGTTACGAATCCTCCCCGCCGCCACCTCCGCTTCCGCCCCCACTACCGCTTGGGCAGTTGTTGGGACCGGGTATGGTGCCAGGCCAAGCATTAGTAACGGAGCCGCAATTTATTGGGATCCCTTGTGTGTTCGTCCAGACACAGGAATAGATGCATGTGTTCGTGGTTTGTTTAGTGTCATTGCCCGGGTTCTGGCCAACATCTTGGTTGAGTTTCTCAGTGTCAGAAGTTGTACACGTTGGAGAATGGCCGGAACCGTCCGGGCAAGTCCCCTGGCCTGCGCCGCGGCATGGTTCCTCGTACGGAATGACACAAGCTAAAGCCACAAGTCCCAGTGTAAGCACTGTGGCAACAATGACTGATTTCGTTTTCATGGTTGTTGTTGGTGGTGGTGTTTATGTTTCTTCTCCGAGCGCCAATACCATAGCGCCAGAATTACCGCAGAGGCAACCGCCAGCGAGGTGAGGATTATCAATCCACTCCTCTTTGGATGGCGACCGAGGACTCTTGCGCCAAACGCGGGCTGAAGCTTCCCTTGCATTACCGAGTAGGGCTTGTCGTTTGTCCAAATCATGACGCTACGCGCTAATGCAAGGTCCGCAAAGAGTGATGGCACGTAGCCGTCTGTTTGGGTCAAGTCGTTTGTGCCAAAAGTGAGCGAGAGAAACTCGTATCGGTACTCCATGTCCTCGCCATTGTATCTGGCCGTGAAGCTTCCGGGAATTCCCCGGACATCGTGATTATACTCGTAGCGGACGAATCCTCCGGGCACCTCGGGAATGTCAGGAAATTCCGCAGAAACAGGAAAACCGTCATCGCCCAACGCCAGCTTCCCATTGCGGACGATTTCGCGCAGCACACCTGTTGGTTCAGTCTTGCGTCCCCAGACGCTGAGGAATTCCAAGCCGTCCCACTTGATCAGCGCAGCTTCGATGTTTGATACCATCGAGTTTCGAGGCAAGCCCAAAGAAAGCGCGCTAAAGAGAAGGCCCCGTGGAAATCCTCCATGTGTATCCGGCACACCGCCGGCCCCAAAATCCCTTGCCGCCACATGGATATTCTTGTCACTGACCGTCCACACATGCGTAAACGAGGCGCCAAAAACTTCACGGTCCCATAAGGGGACGAGCGTTGGTGCGTCGTCCTTATCGGGTTCGAGTCGCTCCACGTACCAAGTGTTTTCCTGATAACCAAAACGCCACCACTCTTGATTTACCAAAGTGCCATCGGCCCTGGTTATCTTCCGATAGACGACCGCTTCTTTGACGGGCAGTTCCCCGTTGACAAAGGCCTGGAAGGTTGCGAGCCCCGCGTTTGTTGTGTTGGACGGGACAAACTGTTGCGCTTCCAAGGAGTTTCCTACTGTGTGTAACAGAAAGAGAACTGCTACCCATCCGACGTTTGCTGCCACGGCCGAACCAGCCTGAAACGGGTTCTTCCGCAGTTGCACATGAATTGAGGTGGAATCCATTTTGCGCGCCTTCCTTCCCACAAAGCCGCCCAGCACACAGGCTTGGCTAGCACGGCTTGGGATGGAACGAAGCGACATTGCCCCCCCCCGCCTTTCTGTCAAACCAAATTTCAAGATTCTCGCAAAAAAACGATTTCATCCCGAAACTCTGCGCTTGGGGTCCGGTCTTCCAGAGTTGTCGGTGGAGCGAAGGTTTAAGCCTTGGGCAATCCAGTTTTGACGGATGATCCAGGCCCAAACGCCCAACAAGGCGAAATTCCGAAGCACCAGGATGATTGTCTCGATCAGGTTCAACCCGGATGCATAATTCCCCGTGAGCGATGGATAGATCAGCGGGGTCAGCAACGCTGCGGTGGTAAGCGCGAGTGCAATCCAGCGGTCTCCATCCAAGCTTGCGAGCGCGGCCAACGGCAGCAGCCAAATCATGAATTGCGGGCTGAGCACCTGGTTAAATGCCACGAAACCGAGCAGTGGCACGAGCAAGAGCCGCGCAAGCAGCGCCGGGGAGGTTTCCCCAAGGCGCGTCGCGTTCCAAACCGCAATCACCGTGGAGAACAGGACCGCCAGCAGGAAGATCTCTCGTGCCCACGGCAGAACGGCGGTGGCCGCCGGGCCAGCCACTTCATACCATTTCTGGGTGTATTCCCAGGAAACGGGCGCCAGGCCGAGCAAATTACCGAGCCACAAGACGGAGGCGTAAAGCGATTCCACCTGGAGCCCGCGCACCGCATGGAACTCCGCAAAACGCCACCAAGGGACGATGAAACCGAGCGGCACCAACGGCAGAAGCCCGGCCACGAGCCCGACAAGGAATCTGCGGCCGCCACCTTGCCGCGCCGCCAGGACGAACAGCCCGGGGACGAACACGGCGGGATACAGTTTCACACCGATGCCGGCGGCAATTGCCAACCCACTCAGCGCGAAGCGTCGCGAACAAAACAACAGGACAGCCGCCAGACAAATCAATGCCGGGAAAACGTCGTACCGTTGAAGGAAAAAATACCGCAGGAAGGCGACGCTGGCGCAATAGACGAGCAGCGGCAGAAGGGACCGCGCTCCCTTTGAGTGCTTCAAGCCCGCGTTGAACAACATAAGCTTGATCCCCCAATCCGCCAGCAGCGCCAGCGCGACAAACGCTTCCAAATAATTCTCCTCTCCAAACAGGCGGGGCAGCACAAACAGCGGGATGGCGTAGGGCGGGTACTCCACGACGCGGTCACGGTATGGGAGCTTTCCGTCAAACAAATCGTTCGCCACGCTTTGATAGAGTCGCACGTCGCCCTGCATCCGTGCGTCCATCGCGGGGAGCAGGCACAAGAAGCTGGCGACCATCGCGCCGTAAGCGACCGAGAAGCGGCGCCGAGCGGCAAGGCCAGTCACCCAGCCGTTGAGCTTTGAGGCGAATCCGCAAACAGAAGCCCTCAATTCAAATGGTCGCGCGGGGCGCATTCAGGAGCTCCTGTCGTTTTGGCGTGCGGATCAAGGATGGTTGGTCAGCACATTTGCGGACGTGCGGGCTTGCAGCCAAACAATGTCCGGGTTGTCCGGGGATTGCCGGTGGGGACCGGATCGCACGCGCTGGTTGACCTTCGTGCGGCCGTCAACCCACCGGTGGATTTCGGAGTGCCCATCGGCGAACGCAATGCCGGCGGCGGAATGATGATACGTTCCGGGCCAGTCAATCATCGTTGTGGGCAGGTTCATGGACACCGCAAACGCGGCGTCGTTGATGTTGTGCCGGTTTTCGTCCATGAACACCCATAGTCCCGCCGGGTTGGGTCTGATCATGTCGTTGAATCTTCCGTAAGTCGCCCAAGGTTTCCCGGCCAAGTGCCGACGCGTGCCGTCCAACCAAGGTCCGTCCACCGCCGCCAATGGCGGCGCTGGTTTGGTGCCGACGGCCTGACTCATTGAAAAACTCCTCACCAGGTCACTCGTATCGCCAGGGCACTTGAAGATGCCAACTGAACCGCTGGTGTACCGGGCCAGTTTGCTGGCGTTCGGGTCCGTGAGGATCTGCGTGTTGGTGGCCTCGGCGCGAACCAGCATGTCACCGCCCACCCAGCGGTTGGAACTCGGATAGTCAGGATTCGGCGGCAGCCAGCCGGAGTGCTCGTCAGCATATAAATGCAACGCCACCATCAATTGCTTGGCATTGTTCAGGCAGTAAATCCCCTGGGCGCGCTGCTTGCTCCGCGTGAACGTCGGCAGAATCAACGTCGCGAGGATGCCAATGATTGCGATGACCACAAGTAACTCCAGCAAGGTGAAGGCGTGATTCTGAGCATCCCGTGGAAGGCGATCAACGAGGGGAGCTTTCATGTCGGCACCCTGAGCGAGCGCGCCGGTTTTTTCAAGGCCAATTACTTCCAAAACTTAGTCCGGCTTGTCTGGCAGCAAGGCAGCAACGGTTACGGACACGGGTGGAACGCAGTCGGATCGCTGACGACAAGACTCGCAACGAGACGTTTCATTCCGCGGGGGCCGCGCCTTTCGCCACATAGCCAAGCACGATACGCGCGTAGCCTTCCTGATCCAAAGCGCGGGTCGCCGCCTCCTGGGCGACGCGAAAGATCAACTCCGCGCCCAACCCAATGCCGAGCGACACCACCACCATGATCGCCACGATCCAACTCATGCGCACCCAGCGCAGGTCCCACAAGCACACCTCGCGTTCCTCGTCGCTGTTCCAGAAGGCGGTGTTCCAGATTTTCAACATGCTGAACAGCGTCAGGATGCTCGCCACGATGCATGCGCCGACGAGCACATACGCGCCTTTCTCCAGGCCCACGACGATGATGGCGTATTTGCCCCAGAAGCCGCTCAAAGGCGGCAAGCCGGCCAGCGACAGGGCCTGGCACAGGAACAACACCCCCAGCCACGGCGCGTGTCGCCAGAGGTTGCCCATGCGATCGAGATTGTCCGTGCGGTTCAGGCACGCTCCCACACCGCCGATGAGGAACAACGACGATTTCACAATGATGTGATGGATGATGTAAAAAATGCAGGCCGCAAAGGAAAGCGGCGTGAACAATCCGATGGCCAACACCATGAAACCGATCTGGCTCAGGATGTGGTAGGAGAGAATGCCACGGATAAAGTTCCGCGAGATGGCGCCGAGCACGCCAAAGATCATCGTCGCGCCCGCCAGCCAGGCGAGCAGTTGGTGAACGAGGTCAAGGCTGTGGGGCAGCACCGTGCCAAACACCCGTAACAACACATACACGCCCACCTTCGTCAACATACCGGAGTAAATCGCCGCCAGCGGAATCGGCAGCGTGGGATAGCTGTTGGGCAGCCAGTAGTAGAGCGGGAACAAACCGGCTTTGAGACCGAACACCACCATCAGCAACAGCCCCAGCGCCAGCACGCGCGGGTCGTCGGCCATCTCCGCCGAACGCATGGCAATGTCGGCAAAATTCAACGTGCCAAACAGCGTGTAGGCCAGGCCCGCCGCGCACAGGAACAGCGTGCTGCCCACCAGGTTGATGGCCAGATAGGGAAACGCCTGTTTTACGTCCCAATCGTCCGCTTCCAGGGTCAGCAGCGCGTACGAGGCGATGAGCATGATTTCAAAGGCGACGAACAGATTGAACAAATCGCCCGTGCAGAAGGCGAGGTTGATGCCGGTCACGAGAAGCTGCGTGAGCGGCAGCCGCAACGGATGCTCAATGCGGCTGGACAACTCCACGTAGCCGAACAACACCGCCACCAACGCGACGAACGTGCAAAGCGCGATCATCACCGCCGCCAGCAGATCAATCACTACCACGATGCCAAACGGCGCCGTCCAGTTGCCGAGGTTCAGGAGAAACGTCTCACCCTGGTAGGCGCGGATCACCAGTGTCAGCGCCAGCAGGAGTTGCACGCCGGCGGAGCACGCCACCACGACGCGCCGCGCGTGCGAGGGTTTGCCCCAGAAAAGCGCGAGCAGCGCCGTCAGCAACGGCAGCAGGATGGGCAGAATGGTCCAGTTCATCCGCGCTTAGTCTTCACGTTTCACGCATCACGCATCACGCATTACGTTCAGGTGTGTTCCGAGGTGTCCTGATCCTCGTAAAGCTCCGCTGCGTTGGTGGTTTTCTGATCCAGGAAAATCCGGTACAACAGCAGCACCAGATACGCGGTCACGCCAAAGCCGATGACAATGGCGGTCAGAATCAACGCCTGCGGCAGCGGATCCACCAGCGGGCCGGCGGCGTCGCCCACGATAGGCGCGAACTTGCCCGCCGGATTCCCCGACATGCTCAACACGAGCAGATTGGCCGCGTTCGTCAGCACCACAAAGCCAAACAGGATTTTGACAAAGCTGTTTTGCAGGATCAGATAAGTGGCGCACCCGAACAGCACGCCGATCAAGACTGCGGATTCAATCTGCATGAGTTTCCTCCTTTTGAGTGGTTGCCGTTTCCACCCCGGCGCGCGCCGCGTCTTCTTCAATGGGTTGCTCCACCGGCGAACTGTAACGCCGCTCTTCTTCGGCGACCAGCGCGCGCAGTCCCTGCGTGGATTTGGCAAAGACAAATATCATTTTGCACGTCACCCCCACCACCACGAGGTACACGCCCACGTCAAACAACAGCGGCGTGCCCACGTGGACCTCGCCCAGCAGCGGCACATCGTGCAGGTGAAAGTTGAAGTGTTCGAGAAACGGCTTTCCGACCAGCAGCGGCAGCAGACCGGTGACGATGGCCGTGAGCAATCCGCCCGCCGCGAGCAACACCGGATCAAAGCGCAGCAGCCGATGCATTTCCTGAACCCCAATGGCGAGACTCAACAGAATGAGTGAAATCGCCGTGGCCAGTCCCGCAATGAACCCGCCGCCCGGCGCGTTGTGGCCGCGCAACAGCAGATACAGCGCGAACACATTGACCAGGAACACCGCCAGGCGCACCATCGAATTGAAGATGTAGGAGCGCGGACCGTTCATAGAATCCCCCTCTCCCCCCTCCAAGCCTCCCCCCTCACTTTTGCCCTCCGGGTGAGGGGGGTGGAGGGGGGAGAGGGGCACTTCACTTTCAATTGCTCCTCGGAGTGTTGGATTCCCATCCCGGGTTGTCCCAGCGGCCCTTCCCGGTATTCCGCCGCCGTGCGTTTGTAGCGCATCAGCAGGCCAATGCCGCCGAGCATCGCAATCAACAGCACGGTGATTTCGCCCAGCGTGTCGAAGCCGCGGAAGTCCACCAGGATCGTGTTCACGGTGTTGCTGCCCTGGGCAAGTTCCACCGTGTTCTCGGCGAAAAACCGGCCCAGGCGGTTCTCGTGGGGTGCGGCGTTGAACCACAGGATGAACGTGGTCATCAGCACCCCGACCCCCAGCGAGAGCACCACGTTCAGTTGCTTGCGCAATCGCGACGGACGATGAACGATTTCACCCAGTTCCGCCGAACGGGGAAACCGGCCCAGCAGAATCAAAATCAGAAACAGCGTCACCACCTCGATCAGGATCTGGGTCAGCGCGAGATCCGGCGCGCGATACAGCACGTAATAAAACGTGGTGAGGAAACCGGCGACCGAGAGCAGAATCAGTTGCGTGGTCCAGCGTCGCAGCAGGAGCACGCCGATTACCGCCAGCGCAATCAGCGCCGCCACAAAAGACCGCAAGGGATGCAGCGCCAGCATCTCCCACTCCCAGCGGGTCGCCAGTTCCCCCAGCACCGGGCGCAATGCGAACACCATGAATCCACCCACCACGCACAGCATGAACGCGATGATGACCGGCAGATAATCCACGGGTTTGTCCGCGCGCAGAAACCGCGTCAGCCACTTGGTGAATTTGGAAAACGATTCGATTCCGCGCTCGAAGAAATCGTCAAAGCGCAACGCGCGCGGAATCGCCGCCCACCGCCAGGCCGTGCGTTGGCCCACGTAGAACAGGCCAAACCCCAGCAGCACGACCGCCATGCTGACCAGCAATTCGCGCGTGACCCCGTGCCAGAGGGAAAGGTGCGGTGTCGGCTGATGCAGCCCCTCCACCGTCAGCCAGTGGAAAGGCGCGGTCAGTAATCCCGGCCACACCCCCAGCAGCAGCGCCGCCCCGGCCAGCACCAACGGCGGCAGTTGCACGGCAAACGGCGGCGCGTGGAAGTGCGCCTTCACCGTTTCGGTTTCGTCGCCCAGAAAAATGTTGGCGAAGAACCGGAAGGAGAACGCCACCTTCACCAACGAGGTCAACACCACGCACACCGTCGCGTAGGCGCCCAACGCGCCGTGACCGTTCATGGCTTCAAAGATTTCCTTGAGCATGGTTTCCTTGCTCAGGAAACCCGTTGTCCCAGGAAAGCCCGCCATCGTGGCCGCCGCAACCAGACAAATCCCCGCAAGCCAGGGCATCTGCCGCCGCAGCCCGCCGAGTTGCCGGATGTCCTGCACGCCCGTGGCGTGAATCACGATGCCCGCCACCATGAACAGGCAGCCCTTGTAGAAAACGTGATTCAGGATGTGCAGAAAGTCGTATTCGACACCATGCGCCGGACCGAGGCCGTAATAGCCGATGAGATAACCAAGCTGGCTCACGGTCGAGTAGGCTAGGATTGCCTTGAGATCGTGCGACAACAACGCCATCACCGCACCGAACAACATCGTGGTGAACGCCACCAACGCCAGCACCGGCGCCCAGAGTTCATTCTCGACGAACAACGGAAAAATCCGCGCGCACAGGAACACGCCGAGTTTCACCATCGTGGCCGAATGAAGATACGCGCTCACCGGCGTGGGTGCGGCCATCGCGTTGGGCAACCAGAAATGCAGCGGAAACTGCGCGGACTTGCCGAACGCGCCCAGCAACATCAGCAACATCGCGACGGTGAGCCAGTCCTTGTGGTCCGCCAGCGGTAGCCCGCTGCCCAACAGCGTCGCCAGATCGTAAGTGCCCGTGACCTGCCACACCATGATCACGCCGGCCAGCAGCAACAACCCGGTGAAGCCGGTCAACAACAGCGCCTGCCGCGCGCCCACGCGCGATTTCTCCTCGTGATGCAGAAACCCGATCAACAGAAACGACGCCAGCCCGGTGAGTTCCCAGAACACGAACAGCAGCATGAGATTGTTGGCCAGCACCGTGCCCAGCATCGCCGCCATGAACAACGCGAGGTAACAGTAGAACCGCCCGTGGTGTTCGTAATGGTCGTCGAGATAAAAGTTCGCGTAGAAAAAAATCAGCACGCCCACGCCACTGACGATCAACGCGAAGAACAACGACAACCCATCGAGCAAGAAGGAAAAGTTGATGCCCAACGATGGAATCCACGGCCATTCGATCACCAAACTCCCGGGCAGTCCCATACGCGCCGCCAGCAGCAGCAGCGCCGCCACGGAAATGACCGGAAACGCGAAGGCAAACCACCCCACGCGCCGCCCCAGCGAACGCCCCGCCAGAGCGATCACCGGCGCCGCCAGCAGCGGTAAAACCACCGCCAGCAGTAATAAGATTCTGTTTGTGTCCATCTCCACAATCCGGGACCAGAGATTCCGTTAAGTATTGTCAACGAACTGCGAGGCTGCAAATAGGAACCAAGTCCGATGACGCGATTTCACACCGCGACGGCCGCGTGCATCCTGAGGTTTCATGTCCAACCCGGAAAGGAACTCTGCCGCCACGGAGTCCCCGCGTGATCGTTGGGTTCACATCGTCGGCTACCGCAGTCTTCGGCGAAACTCCGCGCAGGCTTTCGTTGCATGGTCCGCGTTCAGAATGGCGGATACCACGCAGATGCGGGTGGCGCCAGCCGCCAGCACGTCATCCAGGTTGTCGAGATGGATGCCGCCAATCGCGAACCACGGGATTCTGACCTCGGCAGCAGCCCACCGGACATAATCCAGCGTGACTGGGGAGGCAGTGGGTTTGGTGCCAGTGGCATAGACGGGGCCGATGGCGATGTAATCGGCCCCCGCGGCGAGGGCGCGTCGAGCCTGTGCGGGGGCGTGCGTGGACAGGCCAATTCGGACTTCAGATTTCGGAGTTCGGATTTCGTCAACGTGCGTGTATCCGGCATCGAAGAAGTCTTCCTGTCCCAAATGACAGAACTCGGCTCCCACTTCTTGCGCCACGGACAAATGATCGTTGATCACCAGGTACACTCCAGCGGCCCGGGTGATGGGCGCGATCGCTTCCGCCATGCGCCGCACCTGGTCAAGTGGAGTATTCTTGGCGCGCAGTTGAATCAAATCAGCGCCCCCTTCGCAAAGTTGCTTGGCCAGCAGTTCGGGGGCGCGGCCGTGAAGATAGGCGGTGTCCACAAAAGCGTAGAGCCGGCAAGCCGCGAGCGGTTTCATGTTCCACCAAGTGATTCCCCGCACTCCATGAGACTCAGGCTGCCGGGGCGGCGGGCGGTTCTTCGACAGTTGCTGGAGATGGCGCTGCCTCCGGTGCCGCTGCTGCTTCACTTTGCTTCAATTGTTCCGGCGGCGTGGTGGCGAGACCGGCGTCCGCCGTGAGGGGTGCTGGCGGTTTCTCGACCACGATGCGGCGCAATTCATCCGCGGCGGGCAGGTTCTCCAAGCTCTTCAAGCCGAAGTATTCCAGGAACAGGGAGGTGGTGCTGTAGAGCGCCGGGCGGCCCACGACTTCGGCGCGACCAGTTTGCTCCACCAACCCGCGCTCGGTGAGGGTTTGCATCACGCCGTCCACATTCACGCCGCGAATCTGCTCCACCTCCGCGCGCGTGATGGGTTGCCGGTAGGCGATGATGGCCAGGGTTTCCAGTGCGGGTTGCGAGAGCCGTGAGGGTCGCGCCTTTACGCCGACCAGCGCCTTGAGCCAAGGCGCGTACTCGGGTTGCGTGACGAACTGCCACGCGCCCGCCACGCAGACGAGGCGATAACTGCGCCCGGCGGTCTCGTGCTCCCTCGCCAATGCTTCGAGCGCCGTGGTCAATTCGGATTCCTTGACCTTTTTGAACGCCTTTACCGTCGCGTCGGCCCCATCTTCGCCCGCGGCGTTGACGAGCATATCGCGCAGTTCACCGGCGTTCAGCGGTTTTTGCGCGGAGAACAACAGGGCTTCGAGAATGAATTTCAGTTCCATGCGGGTGAGAGTTGCGGTTTACAAATCGTGGCCGGCGGCTGCCGCGGAAAGCGGTGCGGGCGGGATGACCGATGAACCTTCGGTGGCTGGGGCGTGCGGGGTGGCCGGCGAACTGACCGCCCGGCGAATCTCGATTTCCGCGAAAGCTTCCGGTTGCATCACCGCGATCTGTTTGAGGCGAATCAGTTCGAGCAGGGCGAGGAAGGTGCATACCACCTCGGAGCGGCTCGTGGCCGTGGCGAACAATTCGGAGAAACGCACGGTCGCCCGTTCCGTGATCACTCCCAGGATGTGTTCGATCTTCTCGCTGACGGTCCACTTGTCCTCAAAAATATCGCGGGCCTCATCGCGCTTCTCAAAACGCTTCAACACCGCGTTGACCGCATTGAGCAGGTCAAAGATGGAAACCTCGGGTCTTACGGCCGGAGCTGGCTCGCGCTCAAACTCAATCCTGCCCGGCACGCGCGGATAAATGTCTTCCTGCCGGGCCTCGAGGGCTTGCAGTTGGGCGGCGGCGTCCTTGAACTTTTTGTACTCCACCAACTGGCGGATGAGTTCCCAGCGTGGGTCTTCGCCCTCTTCCTCGCCCTCCACCTGCACCTGCTGATCCACGGGCAGGAGTTCGCGGCTCTTGATGTACACCAGCGTTGAGGCCATGACCAGGAACTCACCGGCAATCTCCAGGTCAAACTCCCGCATCATCTCGATATATTCAATGAACTGCGTGGCCAGCCGCGTGAGGTTGACCTCGTAAATGTCCACCTCCTCCTTCTTGATCAGATAAAGGAGCAAATCCAGCGGGCCTTCGAAGACCTCGAATTTGACTTTGTATTCGGCCATTTCCGCCGGCAAATCGGGTGGTGCCGGGACGACGAATCGTAGAACGCACCCGCCACGTTGGCAATGCCCGAACTGGCCGAACTGCCTGCGGCGCGACTCAGTAGAATTCCTTGACCGCGTGGTCTTCACTTGCCCAATTTCCCCGCGGTCGTTAGGCTCGTTGCACAAATTCAGGATAATTATGAAACGGCAAAAAGAATTCTTCCCCGGCATTTCCAAAATCTCATACGAGGGGCCGCGCTCCAAGAACCCCCTGGCGTTCAAGCACTATAACCCCGACGAAATCGTCGCGGGCAAAACGATGCGCGAGCACCTGCGCTTCTCGGTCACTTACTGGCACACCATTCGCGGCCAGTTGGCGGACATGTTCGGCGTCGGCACGGCCATCCGCCCGTGGGAGGACGGCACCAATTCGCTGGCGATGGCCGAGACACGCGTGCGCGTGGCTTTCGAGTTCATGGAGAAACTGGGCGTGCCGTTCTACGCGTTCCATGATCGCGACGTGGCACCCGAGGGCCGCAACTTGCGCGAAACGAACCGCAACCTGGACCGCATTGTGAAGCTGCTCAAACAGGAGCAGAAGCGCACCGGCATCGGCCTGCTCTGGGGCACGGCCTGCCTTTTTGTGCATCCGCGCTACGTTCACGGTGCGGCCACAAGCTGTAACGCCGATGTGTTCGCCTACGCGGCGGCACAAGTGAAGAAGGCCATCGAAGTCACGCACGAACTCGGCGGGGAGGGCTACGTGTTCTGGGGCGGACGCGAGGGCTACAGCACCTTGTGGAACACGGACCTCAAACGGGAGATGGAACATTTGGGCGCCTTTCTGCACCTCGCGGTCAAGCACAAGAAAGCCATCGGCTTCAAAGGCCAGTTCTACATCGAACCGAAACCCAAAGAGCCGACGAAACATCAGTACGATTCCGACGCCGCGGCCTGTCTGAACTTCCTGCGCGAGTTCGATCTGCTGCGCGATTTCAAACTGAACCTTGAAACCAATCACGCCACGCTGGCCGGCCACACGATGCAGCACGAACTGGAAGTGGCCATCGCCGCCGGTGCCCTCGGTTCGATTGACGCCAATACCGGCGACCTGTTGCTCGGCTGGGACACCGATCAATTTCCCACGAACATTTATCTCACCACCGAGATCATGCTGCCGATTCTCAAGATGGGCGGATTCAAGACCGGCGGCACGAATTTCGACGCCAAGGTGCGTCGCGAGAGTTTCGAGCCGGTGGACCTGTTCCACGCGCACATTGGCGGCATGGACGCCTTTGCGCGCGGGCTGAAGATTGCCGCCGCCATCCGCCAGGACGGACGGCTCGGGAAATTCGTACAACAACGCTACCGCTCCTGGGACAGCGGCATCGGTGCGAAGATCGAAGCCGGCAAAGCCAGCCTCAAAGACCTTGAGGCCTACATGCTCAAGCAAGGTGAGATTTCCCCCAACACCAGCGGCCGGCAGGAATACCTGGAGAACCTGATCAACGAATTCATCTGAGGGCGGTTGACGGCCCGGTAAACGAGTTTGATCTCCAGAACGGATTCCGCGTTCGACTGAGCAGGGGCCGTTGCGACGGCCCTGCCTGCTCCAGGAGTTTATGCGTGGGCGGAGGTCGCTGCAGGCGGAGCGGCTGCGTTGCTATCAGATTTGAGAAATGCGGCCATCCCGGCTGGATCGTGATTGATATTACCCGCGGGAAGTCATCACTCCTTCGCCGAGGAAATGTATTCCAACAAGTCCGCCATCTGCTGCGGGGTCAGGCCGTCCTCCAGACCTTCCGGCATGATGGATTGCCCCTGACTCTTCATTGAGGTGATGCTGACCCGCGGGATCACGTCCTCTTTGCCGTAGGCCTGGCGGAGCGTGACGCTCGTTCCGGTTTCGTTCACGACCAGTCCGAGCAGACTTTCATCGTCCCGCGTTTCCACCACGTAACCAACGTACTCCGGCCGCACCTCGGCGTTCGGGTCAATGATGTTGACGAGCATCTTCTCGTTGCCAGCGCTCTTGACCGTGATGAGATCGGGGCCGAGCAAGTATCCTTCGCCCGCGAGCCGATGACAGGAAATGCAGCGTTCATCGTAAATTTTCTTACCGCGTTGCGGGTTGCCTTTGAGCAGCAGGGCGGGCAGGAAAGCATTGATCACCTGCTGCCGGGAACTGGCGGGTGTGGTGGTCAACACGCTGGCCGCAAGCTGGCGGACGGAGGAATCGCGGTGGCCGGTCAGGAGTTTGACCTGCGTGGAATCCAGGGCCGAAGCGCGAATGGTGTCCGCCTCGATCGCGCGCAGCAAGGCTGTGGCGCGCTCGGGGCGGGCGAGTAACACGCTCAACACCTCCGCGCGCAACCGCGGGGTGAAAGTGTCCCAGCGTCGCGTCAATTCCGGGCCGATTTGCACGTCGGTGAAGCGCGCCAGCGTGGCCAACGCCGTCAGTTGCACCGGCTGCGGATGCTTGAGGTCCAGCAGCCCGAGCAGCAGGCTGCCGGAATCCGCGTAACTGGTGTGGGCCAGCAGTTGAATCGCCGGCAGGCGCAACGCCTCTGCGGCGGTGCCGTCGCCGGCCACCCCGCGGGCGACCAATAAAATCAAACGCACCCGATCGCCCGCAGTGAGAATGGGTTTCTTTGCCCGCTGCAAACCATCCCCCAGCGCGCGCGTCATGGTGAACATCAGTCCGCGGTCTTCCAACTGACTCACAAAATCGAGCACGACAGCGGTTTCCCGCGGTTCATTCCGGGCGCCAACGAGAATCGCAAGCTGCCGCAGGAAATCCTGACCTGACGCGGAATTGCGGAACGCCTCGTCCGCCGAAAGTTCCGCAAACATCGCGCCACCACCATCCGCCAGTGATGAAAGAATCGCCGCCTGCGTCCACGAACTCTCCACGTCCCGTCGGGCGATTTCCGCCAGCGGTGCGATCCTTTCCTTGCCTTTGACTTCGCCAAGAGTGAAGGCGAGTTGATAGCGCACCAAGTCATCCGGATCCCCCGCCAGCCGTCGCAGACTTTCCCAGAGCGATGCAGAAACCACGCCGTCGGAGATAAATTTCTCCGACAACTTGATGGCGTGTTCGCGCACGGCTGCGTCGGCGTCGCTCAAGGCCGTCAACAATTCGCCTTCCTTCAACGCGCCCAAACCGTCGAGCGCATGGAGCGCGTGCAATCGGGCGAGGGGTGTCATTGACTCCTGCTGCAGCTTTGCGATCAGCGGGACGGCGGATGGGTCCTGCCGCTCGTAAAGCAGCCGCGAGGCGGTTTCCCGATGCCAGGCGTTCCTGTGTTCCAGAGTGGCGACGAGTTCAGCGGTGGTGGCTTTACCAAGCCGCGGCGGTTTGCGCGGTGTGAACCCCGTCGGAGCAATGCGATAAATGCGCCCGCGATCATTGCCCGAATTGAGGTCGAGCAATTTCTTGATGTTCTCCGGCAGCGACCACGGATGTTCGATTACCTCGCGATACATGTCGCACACGTAAAGGCAGCCATCGGGCGCATTCGCCAGTTGCACGGGACGAAACCAAAGGTCCGTCGAAGTGATGAACTCAACATTCTGTTCGTCGGCGGGACGTTCCGCCAGGAGGGCCACTCCGCTGCGGCGGACTTTCTTGCGATGAATCAGATTGCTGCCCACGTCGGCAATGAAGGCATCACCAACATATTCCTCGGGAAAGGCGTCACCGCGATAAATCTGGATGCCCGTGGCCGAGGTGAAGTAACCGGACGCGCGCCCGCCGCCTTCAATCGGCCCGGTGGCCAGGCCGGCTACCCGCCATTTCGTGCGAATGACCCGCCACATTTCTTCCGGGCTGGTCCGGAACACTTCCGCCGCCGGGCCGTCCACGGGAATGTCCACCAGCGGCGCGGGCATGTTATGGAAGGGATTCCGCTCCGCGTACCGCGCGTCGTACATAAACGCCATGATATGGCGCGAGTTGCTGCATGCAAATTTGCGTCCCCGGTCATCATAAGCCATGCCATACTGTCCGCCGCCGGCTTCGGCCTGAATGTGGAGTGTGCGGGGATTGAAGTTGAAATCGCGTCCGCGCAAAGCAAGGGGCGCGACGTTGGTTTCGCCCGGGCGCGTGATGAGGCCGCCGTTCCCGGCTGTCTGGCCGTGAATGCGATTGTCCAGTCCCCAGCGCAGGCAATTGGGCAGCGCCTGCATGTTGAGCCGGTCCACCCCCGCGCCGAACCCGGCGAACACCACGCGGCGGACGTCCGCCTGGCCATCGCCGTTCGTGTCCTTGCAGTGCAGGATATCCGGCGAGGCGATCACGAACACCCCGCCGTCAAAGTAGAACACGCCCGTCGGCCACGGCAGGTCGTCCACATAAACAGTGGCCTTGTCGAAGACGCCATCCCCGTCCGTGTCCTCCAACATTCGCACCCGTCCCAGATGCGGCGTCACATCGCGCATCTCCGAGTAATCGCGCATCTCGACGACGAACAAGCGTCCGTTCTCGTCGAAACAGAGATCAATCGGATCCAGGATGAGCGGCTCGGCGGCTGCGATTTCGAGTTGAAATCCCGTTTTGACCGCAAAGCTTTTCAAGGCGTTGGTGGTTTCCAGCGGTGGCACACGCGGCATCTCCTCGGGCTTGAGGGCGGGGGGGGCAGTTTGACCTGGCAGTCCAAACGCTCCAACCACCATTATCGCTATTACCGCCATCAAGAATCTCAATTTCATAATTTGGTGAGAGACGTATTCAGGCAGCAACGGCCGCAAGCGCAAGCGATTTCTAACCACGCGCAGCTGCCGGAGCGCGAACCGCCAAATGCGAAGCCCTCGGTTGAGATGCGGAATGAATCGTCGCCTGGGCGGAGGGTGCGGTCAGAATTATTTTGACCCCATGATTTTGACCTTCAATACCCCGGCCCCAACACCGCCACTGGCTCGGCGGCTTTCCTCATGGCGGCGCACTGCCGAATCGCCACTACGCATGTTTTGGTGCGCCGCGTTCCCCTGTTCCCCACAGCAACAACTGAGGGTCACCGCCGAACATCACCTGCCGCCGGTCAGGAGATTTGCCCAAACACAGGAGTGACCCGCCCGTTGCGTGAGCCAGGATGGAGAAACAATTAAGGCTGAAAGGCAAAGGCCTGCCGGTCCGCTTCCGCCACGGCCCACAGGTTCAGCGGCCACACGTCCTGCCCGTACTTGAGCAGGCGCGCGCTGCCGTCGGCGAAGGCGTAATTTGAACCGCCGGAGCGGCTCACTGTTCCGGCAATGCGCGTGGAGTGACAGCCCCGCTCAACCTGCACGCCATCATTGCCCCAGCCCAGCCTTTCCGGCTCCAACAAGTCCATGAAATAATGCTTTGAGAGCCGGCCGTCTGGCGTGCCAAGGTCTATGTTCTTCTTTTCCCCAAAGAGCACGGTATCGGAGGGCTTTGTGATGGCATTTTCCTTCATGGCCATGCCGTTATAGGAGTTGACGTCCTGGTTGCCCGTGAGCCGCCAGAAATAGTCGTTCCAGCCATTGATGAGGTAGCTGCGGGGCGAGCGGTCCGGCAGCGTCACTGAGGAAGTATCCGTCTGGGGCGTGCCGCGCCGGGCGTCGGTGGGGCAGACCAGGACATCCAGGTTGACATAGTTGTCCTGCAAACTTGTGGGCCAACGCCAGGCATTCGTGCGCGGCGGCAGGCGGCCCTCGTTGTCACCGGCATACATGGCCGTGGCCAGGGAAAGCTGCCGCAGGTGGTTCACACACTTGATGCGGAAGGCGGATTCCTTGGCCCGCGAGAGCGCCGGCAACAACATGCTGGCCAGGATCGCAATAATGGCGATGACCACCAACAGTTCGATCAACGTGAAGCCGCCGCGCCTGGATCGCGAAGCGCTGAACTTAGGAAAGAAAAAGCCCGGGTTCATGTTCTGCATTTCAGTCCGTTCCTGTGCCTCCAGACGGTCGGCGCATCTCAAAGGTTTCATCGCATTGCGGCGGATCCGTTCAGGTCCGACTTGATTGCCACTGCCAATGACCCGTCGAATAATCGAAAGTGGTGCGGCGTCAACTCTTCCGCCATGTCGAAAGCCAAAGTCGCGTTGGTTCTGATCGTCATTATCGGGCTGGGCAGCCTGAGCGTTTACCTGAACAGAGACTGGTTTGCCGAGCCGACTATTCACATTTCCCATCGCGTCAGCCCGTGGGCCGCCAAAGCGCCGCGCGGAAAGCGGCCTGCGCCCGTCAGTCCGGGCAATCCTGTGGTGTTCAATTTTGATCCGTTCTGTCGCTTCTCCAGTGTCAAGGTTGTCATCGCGGCCGAAATTGAAACCAATAAATACGCGCATCCGCTGTGGCATCTCGTCTCGGAAACCAACTCCGTTCCTGTCGGCACCCTCACCTACGGCGCGCGTATCCCGGGAATGCAGCCGGCGGTTAAGGGTGCCACACCTGACCCGCTGCAGCCAGGGGTGAAATACCGACTCCTGGTCACCACAGGTGACCGGCAGGAGCAGCACGACTTCAGCACCACGCCGCGTCGCTGAACCCGGCAAAGGGGCAACGAACAACGCTGGAGGCTCCAGTGGCGTTCCCGGTCTGACGACGGTTATTCACGCGTCACGAATCACGAATCACTTTTTGCCAGGTGACACGCCGCCCAATGATTGGCGCCGACCTCGCGCCATTCCGGCAATGCCGTGGCGCAAAGCGGTTGCTCCGCAATCGGGCAGCGAGGATGAAACCGGCAGCCCGGCGGCGGATGAATGGGCGACGGCACATCGCCGGGCAGAATGATGCGTTGCCGCTTTGTCTCCGGGTCAACTTCCGGCACGGCGGAAATCAGCGCCAGTGTGTAAGGATGTTTCGGCGAGCGGATGAGGGCCTTCGCCTCCGCCAGTTCCACGATCTTGCCCAGATACATCACCATCACGCGGCAACTGATGTGTTCCACCACCGCCAGATCGTGCGCGATGAACAGGTAGGCGATGCCATGCTGCTGCTGCAAATCCTGGAGCAGATTGATGATCTGTGCTTGCACTGACACGTCCAGCGCGCTTACCGGCTCATCGCACACGATGAGTTTCGGTTCCACCGCCAGCGCGCGCGCAATGCCGATGCGCTGCCGTTGCCCGCCGCTGAACTCGTGCGGATACCGTTGCGCATAAGCCGCGTCCAAACCCACCGCCTGTAACAACTCCGCCACGCGTTTCGCCCGCGCGGATTTGTTCTCCGCCAGTCCGTGAATGTCCAGCGCTTCGCCGATGATGTCCTCCACCGTCATGCGCGGATTCAGCGAGCCGTAGGGGTCCTGGAAAATGATCTGCAATTTCCGCCGCCGCGCGCGCAACGTCGCCCCGCTCATCCGCGCGAGGTCTTCGCCCTCGAACAAAACGCTCCCTGCCGTCGGCTCGACCAGCCGCACGATGGCGCGGCCCAACGTCGTCTTGCCGCAACCGCTCTCGCCCACCAGTCCGAGGGTTTCGCCGGGCGCGAGGCTGAAGCTCACGTCGTCCACGGCTTTCACAAACTCTCGCGGGCGGCTGAACACGCCGTGCTTTACGGGGAAATGGACTTTGAGATTTTGGACTTCGAGGAGGTTCATGAAGGGAAATCCGAAACCCAAGTAGAAGTTTGTTTGACGCTCGCCCTCACCCTGGCCCTCTCCCCCGGGGAGAGGGAACAGCCATAAGACGCTTTTGAATTCTCGGCAGTCAAATTATGTGTCGCCGCTTTTTGGTATTTCGGAGTTGAGAACGAACGAACCAAGTGACGCTTTCGTAACGTGCGACCACGGCGAAAGATTCTCCCTCTCCTGGGGTAGAGGGCCGGGGTGAGGGCGAGCGTGTCAACAAACTCACAACTCCCGTCCGCGTGGGGTCGGTAAAAGTTCTGCGGAACCTTCAGGTTTTGGATTTCGAGGACCGACATTACAGTCAGGGGCTAAAGTTCGGCCACGAATTGTTCAAGCGACAAACCTGCCTGCTCGACGATGCCTTTGAGCGTTCCGGGTTTGAGCGGTTTGTGCTGAGGGACGACAACTGTCCGGCCTCCCTTCCGCAAAATGAGATGCGAGCCGGTTTGTCGAAGGGAAATGAAGCCGAGCCGTCTTAACGCGCGCGCCGCCTCGATGCCGTTGACATCGCGCGGGATTTTCACGCGACGGCGAGGACCGGGTCTCTGGAAAAATGCAAACGGACGCGCTTCGGCCGCCGCTTTGGCGCGAAGTAACCTTCCACAGCATCGGTGATCATGGCATCGAGTTCGGCAAACGAATCACCCTGGGTCGTGATGCCGCCTCCGCGAGGCGCATCCCAACGCGCAACGAAACCGCCCGTTTCGGGGCACGGCTCAACTTGAAAGGTTATTTCGCTCATGGCGAAAAAACTAGTCCCAGGCTAACCCAAGGTCAATTCGTCAAAACCAATACGCTCGCCCACACGACTGAACACGACGAGCTTCACGGGAAAGTGGACTTTCAGGATTTGGACCTCGAGGAGTGCGTTCATGGAACGGCGGCGATCGTATAGCTACTACCAGACGATCTTAGGAGACTGCCAAGGCTTCTCTCCATTTTTGAAGACCAGCACTTGTGCGTGCCCGTCCAGAAAAAGAAACGGCGCAACCAACTCCCGCCCTTTGGCGTAATGCTCACTTAACATAAGTGCTTGAGCGTTCTTGGCACGATGCCACAGAATGATCGGGTAATGCATCCCCGACTTCGCGGCGGGCCGTTCGTAAACCAATACCTGCTTGGCAGAATTGGCGAACGATTCTTCACGCTTGTTAGCTACTCCCGTCGTCCCGATTTCTGCGGCTGATCTCACTGGCGCAATGACGTTGTAAGTATAACTACACCCATAAACTGACCAATAACTCGGTCGTACGATGCGGTTGCGCGGCTTGTCTTCCCAACCTTGATCTGCGCGACAGTGAAATGTTTCGGCGGCTTTCGCATAAGGGAATAATGGCCGTTGGTTTGCTGGCGGCAGTATGGTTCCCACCTTCGGATCTTTGCCTCCCAGTGCGCGGGTGAAATCCCACCAGTTGGTAAAAGTAGCTGGACTTGTTGGCGGCGTTCCAGTTGATCCTTTCATACTGAAACGAAGGGGAAATCGGCCTTTGTTTTCGTCGTGGTAGAGTTTTATTGCGACACCGATTTGGCGAAGGTTGCTCACACAGATTGTCTCAATGGAATGCTGTTTCGCTCTCAACATTGCAGGAAGGAGAAGTGCGGTCAAAATGGCAATCATTGCGATTATGACCAGAAGTTCCAACAGAGTGAATGCTTTTTTACCGGGAGATGAAGTCAATTGGAGAGCGTATTTCATACAGGCATTTCAACACCCACTGACCGCAGAAGTTGCGACTTTCCAAAACGGACATCTCACGAAACGTCCGGGTTCGACTTCGACCAGATCGGGAATGGCGTCGGAACATTCCGGCTTCGCAATCGGACACCGCGGCGCGAAGCGGCAGCCGGGCGGGAAATCCCCGATGCGCGGGACGTTACCGGGAATCGCTATCAATCGTTTGGTGGAGCGCGCGTCCGCGCGAGCCGGCTCGTCTGTAGCCTCGCCCCACCGGCTGGCGTCACTCAGTTTCGGCACGCTGGCCATCAGCGCCCGCGTGTAGGGATGCAGCGGACGACGCAGCAATCCGCGCGCGGGCGCGAGTTCGACAATCTGCCCGGCATACATCACCGCCACGCGGTCGGCCATGTCGCCCACGATGCCGAGATTGTGCGTGATGAGCAGGATCGCCATGCCGAGGCGCTGCTTGAGGTCGCGCAACAAATCCAGAATCTGCGCCTGGATGGTCACGTCGAGCGCCGTGGTCGGCTCGTCGGCCACGAGCAGTTTCGGTTCGCTGGCCAGCGCCATGGCAATCATCACGCGCTGCTGCATTCCGCCGGACATCTCGAACGGATAGTTTCTCATCCGCGATTCCGGTGCCGGAATGCCCACGAGTTTCAGCAGGCGGATGACTTCGGCATCCGTCGCCTTGGCCGGCTGGTGCAGCTTGAGCGATTCCTCGATTTGCGCGCCGACGCGAAACACCGGATTCAAGGACGCGCCCGGCTCTTGAAACACGTAACTCACCACGCCGCCGCGAATGTTGCACAGTTCCGCCGGCGACATGTTTAACACATCGCGCCCGTTCAGCAGAATTTCGCCTCCGACGTAATGCGCCGGTGGGGTGGGCACGAGCCGCGCAATGGACTGCGCGGTCACGCTTTTGCCGCAACCGCTTTCGCCCACGAGGCAAACCGTCTCGCCCGCCTCGATGCTCAACGAAACGCCGTCCACCGCCCGCAGGCTTTCATCGCCCGCGAGAAGATCGAGTTGAAGATTTCTGATTTCGAGCAGCGACATGATCCCGGCGAGCTATCTGTTCGCGTACTATTCAACCCGCTCCCAAAGCGAAATCTCCGGCGGCGCGACACAGAGTTCGCCCAAGCGAGCGAGGACCGCTTGCACGTGGGCACTTTGCAGATGCGCATCCAGATGCGCCTTGCTCGTCCAGTTTTCGTGGAAGAGAAACTTCATCGGTTGCTCGGTGGCCTGATGCAGATTGTAGTTCAGACAGCCGGCTTCCTGACGGGTGGGCGCGAGCAGGCCTGTCAATGCGGCACGCAGTTCGGCTTCCTTGCTAGGCTTGGCTTCAAAGGTGGCAACAACAGTCAGTGTTTTCATGGTGCATTAAGAGAAACCACAGATGAACGCGCATGAACACAGAAATCTTGGCGGATTTGCCAGCAACTCATCGCGGCTCACGGCGATGGTTCGCAACGCGCCAAGAGCCATGCTTGACGGCGTCTGCACCGGGATGTCGTTGTTCTCCGGCGGATACGGCAGCGGCACAAAACGGCATCGTAATCAAGGAGCGGGTTACCGCTGACATGAGGCACCGGGCGCATCAAAGGCGAATCTGCTCGCAGGGAGTGTTTTCGAGCCGTGAGAGCTTCTCAAGCAGGTCGCGGGTCAGAGCTTCCAACGTTTTCTCCGGCAGTTCGCCTTCCACTGTCATCTGGACGGATTCCATTCCTTCCACGTAACGAACAACAACGCCATCGACTTTAATTCGATGGACATTGTATTCGTCTTCCGACTTCGCAACTTCGTCGTGTGTGACCGCAGGTTTATAGAGGCGGGCGAACAAATCCAAATCCGGCGACTTGCCTAGTTCGTCTTCCAAGGAAGGAATCTCAAACTGCTTTTTGATCTTTGCGAGTTCGCTGTCAGCCTTGCCAAGCTCCGGGAACTGCCTCGCCCAGACAGCTTGCTGGTAATCAAACAGGTGATTCCTCTCACCGTCCTTGCGGCGAATCTCCCAGCGCGGCCACCGACGCTCAGTCAGACGCTCCCAACGCCCGTCCGCCAGATGCAATTGCCAGTCGTCAATGTTCTCTACCAATGACCTGTTCTTCCCGTCGCGATCCAGCTTACCTCTCTCAATGAAAATCGAGTGGCCATCCGCCGACAGCGTCGCTTTGTGAGCGTGAATCCACCCCGGCGGTGTCCCCGAAGTCGGCATGGCCGAAATGGCAAACGTTTCCAGATCGAGGATCAGGACCGGCGTTTCGCCCGCGCGCCGTTGTTCTGGATAGCCCAGATTGCCGATCAGCACGATGCGATTGCCGGCGAGTGTTGCAGAGTGAAAATCGGTGGGAGGAAAGACTTCGCGGGGATAACCAAAGATATCAATACGTCCATCGGGATGCTGAACCACAACATCATTGTAAATGTAGAAGTCGGGATCGTAGTGGTCCTCATGTTCTCCGGCGATGAACACGCTTCGACCGTCAGGAAGCTGGTTGGTGCTTTGACCGAACCGATCGAAACACCAACCTGGTCCGGCATCCATCGCTGATGGTCCGTTCAAACGTTGAGTCGCCTGATAAGCGTTGATCCGGTGTTTGACCAGCCACTCCCACACTGGATTGTTCATTCGCTCCGGGTTTGCGGTGCCTAAGCGAGGTGAGCGCCATTGGAGGAACAATTCCCGAGTCACTGCGGGATCGAGCGGCACCACATCAGCCGCATTGTCGCCAGTATTCATTGTCGAATCGGCCATAACGTCGCCTTTCTCTTTGCATCCTTGGGCGAACAACAAAACCGAGAGTGCGGTCGCAACAGCCGGGACAGATTGCTGAATTGCGGGAGTTGTTCGCATCGTGTCATGCCGTCGCTAGATTATCTTCCAACACCTTGGATTTGCCCGCCGGCGGTTCAGCTTCATCCGCTGTGGTGACCGTCTGCAAAGGCCCGTCCGCAAGGACTTTGATCGGTTCGCAAAACGTATTCCGTTGCACCGGCGTGTGGCCGGCTTTGCCGATGGCTTTGCTCATGCCCGTTGTCCTGGTCATTTCACTTCGGGCAGCTTCCTCATCCTCACGGCGAATTCCTCCACCACACTAAAGTGTCCCGCCCAGTCATCGCGGGAGCGCAATGTGTTCGCCACTTTGTCAGCGACCACAACGGCGGAGGGTTGCGGGATACGAAAGAGCACGATCCCATGTGAAGCCTTCGCCCCGCGCTTGAACACCAACTCGCCAAAATCCTTGTCGAAGGTGATAAGCAGGCGATCTTCCGAGAGAGCGCGGGCGAGGACGGCGGTGTCGGGACTGCCGGGAGCAGTTTCGCGAATCCAGAGAACATCGTGCCCGTCGGCCCGCAGTCTGGCGATGCAATCTTCCGGGAGGTTCTCGTTGGCGCAAAGGCGCATGAGAAATCAAGCCGCGTGAGCAAAGACTTTTTCCTCGCTCAACCGCTGCCGGGCGCAGGCCACGCAGGCGCGCACTTGCTCGCGGGTGATGTGGTGGTTGCGGACGATTTCATCCTCCGGCCAGCCTTGCGCGATCAATCCCAAAATGAATTCCACGGAAAGACGTGTGCCACGGATAACGGGTTTCCCGACCAGAACAGCAGGATCGGCCGTGATGTATTCTTGCCAGTTCATGCTGGCGGAAGATTACTACGGATATTCACGCCTGTCAGCGGGAAGTTTTCACGCTGACGCCAGATTGTCTTCCAACACTTTCGTGTTGCCCGACGCCGGTTCGGTTTCATCCGTGGTGGGCGCGTTCTTCAACACGCGGCTGCGTGGCGGAGACCATTCATTCGGGAACCCACCCCGCGAGTTCAGCCCAGCGAAGCCAGGATGGCCTCCGCCGCCGCGCGCGGATTGGATGCCGCATAGATGGGCCGACCGATGACCAGCCAGTTGGCGCCGGCCTGCATGGCTTCCCGCGGAGTAAGGGTGCGCTTCTGATCGTCGGCCTGCTCGGCGCCGGTGCGGATGCCGGGGGTGACGAGTTGAATGTTCGCCGGCAGCAGTTGTCGCAGTTGTACGATTTCGAGCGGCGAGCAGACGAGTCCCCCCAGACCCGCCTGCACGGCAAGTTGCGCGAGGCGCTCCACCTGCCGGCCGACGTTGGTTTCGCAGCCAATCTCCGCCAGCGTGTTGGCGTCGTGGCTGGTCAGCACGGTCACGCCCAACAGCAGCGGCGCGTTGCGACCGGATTGCCGGGCGGTGCGCTGGGCAGATTCCTCCGCCGCGCGCATCATGGCCAGCCCGCCGCACGTGTGAATCGTCAGCATTTGCACATCGAGCCGCGTGGCGGACGCCACGGCCTTGGCGACGGTGTTTGGAATGTCGTGAAACTTCAAATCGAGAAAGACCGAAGCGCCCGTGTCGCGCACGCGGCGGACGATGTCCGGTCCGGCGGCGGTGAACAGTTCACTGCCGATTTTGAACGCCCCCACTGCCGGGGCGATTTCGCGGGCCAAAGCGAGGGCCTGCTCTGCCGTGGGCACATCCAGTGCCGCGATGATTGGATTCTGCATGGCGTGAATATCGAAGTCAGCCCGCGACAACAAAAGCCTAAAACTTTCTTCTGTGTCGGCGCCGCGCGCATTTTTGACTTTCCGCTCCGCTTCCCCTAGCAGCCTGTCGGACTTAAGGGCGAAAGATTTCTGAAAATAATTTGAACAAAAAGGGGGCGGTACGGATCCAAAGGCCATGGCTGCACGTTTTGTG
>JAANMT010000614.1_pt1 | contig 38743 bp, 34 predicted proteins | sample 7279711 | NCBI WGS metagenome assembly JAANMT01 (sample SAMN14094538, study PRJNA606508) | bioreactor metagenome | isolation source: A lab-scale SPAN reactor treating ammonium-rich wastewater day 1 | place: Ireland: Galway | collected 2017-01-16 | reverse complement strand
TTCACGCCGACGCCGATCACCAGCTTGTTGTTCTCGCGCAGCTTGGAAACGAGCGGCGAGAAGTCGGAGTCGCCGCTGATGATGACGAAGGTGTCGACGTGGGATTTCGTGTAGCAGAGGTCGAGGGCGTCCACCACCATGCGGATGTCGGCGGAGTTCTTGCCCGACTGGCGCACGTGGGGGATCTCGATCAGCTCGAAGGCGGCCTCGTGCATCGGCGCCTTGAACTCCTTGTAGCGCGCCCAGTCGCAGTAGGCCTTCTTGACGACGATGCTGCCCTTGAGCAGCAGGCGCTCGAGCACCTTCTTGATGTCGAACTGGGCGTACTTGGCTTCCTGCACGCCGAGGGCGACGTTCTCGAAGTCGCAGAACAGCGCCATGTTCTTGGTTTCGGTCTGGGCCATGCCGGCCTCCGGTCAATGATGAAGAATTTTTGAGAGGAACTGCTGCGCGCGCTCGGAGCGCGGGCTGCCGAAGAAGGCGTCCTTCTTGTCGTCCTCGACGATTCTACCTTGGTCCATGAAGACGACGCGATGTGCGACTTTCCGCGCGAAGCCCATCTCGTGGGTGACCACCATCATGGTCATGCCTTCCTGCGCCAACTCGACCATGACGTCGAGCACCTCGTTGATCATCTCCGGGTCGAGCGCCGAAGTCGGCTCGTCGAAGAGCATGCAGATCGGGTCCATGGCCAGCGCCCGGGCGATGGCGACGCGCTGCTGCTGGCCGCCGGAGAGCTGGCCGGGGAATTTGTCGGCATGCGCGCGCAGGCCGACGCGGTCGAGCAGCTTGAGGCCGCGTTCGCGCGCCTCGTCCCTGCCGCGGCCGAGCACCTTCACCTGGGCGATGGCGAGGTTCTCGATGATCGACATGTGCGGGAACAGTTCGAAGTGCTGGAACACCATGCCGACGTGGGCGCGCAGCTTCGGCAGGTTCGTCTTCGCGTCGCCGACGGAAATGCCGTTGACGCGTACCTCGCCCTGCTGGAAGGGCTCGAGGCCGTTCACGCACTTGATCAGGGTCGACTTGCCCGAGCCGGACGGGCCGCAGACGACGATGACCTCGCCCTTTTCGACCTGGGTGGTGCAGTCGGCCAGCACCTGGAAGGCGCCGTACCACTTGCTGACGTTGTTCATCTCGATCATGGGCATGATGGCGTACCGGCTAACGGATGATGGCGATGCGCTGCTGCAGTTTCCTCACCAGCATCGACAGGCTGAAGCTGATGATGAAATAGATCACCGCGGCGACGAGGTAGGTCTCCACCGGGCGGTTGAAGTTCTTGCCGGCGACCTCGAAGCCCTTCAGCAGGTCGTAGGCGCCGATGGCGTATACCAGCGAGGTGTCCTGGAAGAGGATGATGGTCTGCGTCAGCAGCACCGGCAGCATGTTGCGGAAGGCCTGCGGCAGCACGACGAGGCCCATGGTCTGGCCGTAAGTCATGCCGAGGGCGTAGCCGGCGGCGACCTGGCCGCGCGGGATGCTCTTGATGCCGGCGCGCATGATCTCCGAATAGTAGGCCGCCTCGAACAGCGTGAAGGTGATGACGGCCGACATTTCCGCGCCGAGCGGGCGGCCGATGGCCAGCGGGATGAGCAGGAAGAACCAGAGGATCACCATCACCAGCGGGATGCTGCGCATGGTGTTCACGTAGGCGGCGGCCGGCAGCACCAGCCAGGGCCGGCTGGAGAGGCGCATCAGCGCGAGGACCGTGCCCAGGGCGATGCCGCCGAGCATGGCGACGAGGGTGAGCTGCAGCGAGAAGGCGAAGCCCTTCAGCACGTAGCTGGATAGCACCTGCGGCGTGAGGAAGGCGAAGTCCAGATTCAGCATCAGTGCCCGCCCCCGATCATGCCCGGCACGCGCACCCGCTGCTCGACGAAATGCAGCACGCGGTTGAGGGCGAAGGCGGAGAGGAAATACAGGCCGGTGACGGCGAGGTAGATCTCGATGCCGCGCGCCGTCTCCTCCTGCGCCTGCAGGGCGAACAGCGTCAGCTCCGAGATGCTCACGGCGAAGGCCACCGCCGAGTTCTTGACGATGTTCATCGACTCGCTGGTAAGCGGCGGGATGACGATGCGGAATGCCATCGGCAGGATGACGTGGCGGTAAGTCTGCGGCAGGGTGAAGCCCAGCGCGAGCCCCGCCATGCGCTGGCCGCGCGGCAGCGACTGGATGCCGGCCTTGACCTGCTCGGAAATGCGCGCCGAGGTGAACAGGCCGAGACCGAGTACCACCAGGATGAAGCTCGGCACGCCGCGCAGCGGCGGGATCAGCGCCGGCACGACGTGGTACCAGAGGAAGATCTGCACCAGCAGCGGGATGTTGCGGAAGAGCTCGGTCCAGGCGTTGCCGAGCAAAACCAAACCGCGATTGGGTGCGGTACGCAGGATGCCCATGATCGAGCCGAAGGCCAGCGCCACCAGCAGCGCCAGCAAGGATACCGACAGGGTCCAGCCCCAGGCCGAGAGCAGCCAGTCGAGATAGGTGAGGTCGCCGGGGCCGCCGAAGCAGCGCGCCACGATCTCGCCGTCGATGGTGTCCTTGCAGAAGACCTGCCAGTCCCAATTGCTCAATTGCGTCGTTCCAGAATGAGAAAGCGCGGGGCAGGCCTGCTACCGCCGCGCTTTCGTCGTGGGCTCCGTCAACGCTTTACTTCTTCGCGTAGTCTTCCGCGGGCTTGTCGTTCGGATTGGCCCAGCCCGCCTTGGTGGCTTCGGAGGCCGGCAGGCCGATGCGCGTGTTGGCCGGCGGGATCGGCTGCATGAACCACTTGTCGTAGATCTTCGCCATTTCGCCGGACTTGATCAGCGCCTTGAGGCTGTCGTCGACCGTCTTCTTGAAGGCCGGGTCGTCCTTGCGGATCATGATGGCGATCGGCTCGACGGCCAGCACCTCGCCGACGATCTTGAAGTCGGCCGGATTCTTCGATTTGGCGATGTTGCCGGCGAGGATCTGGCCGTCCATGACGAAGGCGTCGGCGCGGCCGGACTCGAGCAACAGGAAGCTGTCGGCGTGGTCCTTGCCGAACACCTCCTTGAAATCCACGCCGGTGGCGCGCTCGTGCTTGCGCAGGAGTTGCACCGAGGTGGTGCCGGTGGTTGTGGCGACGTTCTTGCCGTTGAGCTGGGCGATCGAGGTGATGCCGGAGGCGACCTTGACGGCGATGCGCACTTCCTCGACGTAGGTGGTGACGGCGAAGGCGACGTCCTTCTGGCGGGCGGCGTTGTTGGTGGTCGAGCCGCACTCGATATCGACCGTGCCGTTCTGCACCAGCGGGATGCGGTTCTGCGAGGTCACCGGCTGGTACTTGATGTCGAGCTTGGCCATGCCCAGCTGTTTCTGCACGTCGGCCAGCACGCGCTGGCACAGCTCGACGTGGAAGCCGGCGAACTTGCCGTCGCCGAGGGTGAAGGAGAGGCCGCCCGAGGATTCGCGCACGCCCATGGTGGCGGAACCGCTGTCCTTGATCTTCTTCAGCGTGCCGTCGAGGGCGAGGGCGGGCAGGGCGGCGCACAGGCTGGCGGCAAAAGTCAGTGCCTGCAGCACGGCGATGGTTCTCATGGAAGTCTCCTCCGGGGTGGATTGTTCTTGGAGCGGGCATTCTATGCCCGCCGCCGGGCTTAGTTAAGCCGCTTCCGCTTCGGCCTCTTCCTGCTGCTGCAGCGCACACATCTGGGCGTAGGCGCCGCCGCGCTCGAGCAGCGCGCGGTGGGTGCCGCGCTCGACGATGCGGCCGCCGTCGAGGACGAGGATCTCGTCGGCGTTCATGACGGTGGACAGGCGGTGGGCGATGACCAGGGTGGTGCGGCCGACGCTGATGCGCTCCAGTTCGTCCTGGATGGCTTTCTCGGATTTCGAGTCGAGCGCCGAGGTGGCCTCGTCGAAGATCAGGATCGGCGGGTTCTTCAGCAGCGCGCGGGCGATGGCGACGCGCTGCTTCTCGCCGCCGGAGAGCTTCAGGCCGCGCTCGCCGACGCGGGTGTCGTACTTCTCCGACAGGGACTCGACGAAGTCGTGGATGTGGGCGGCCTGCGCGGCGGCGATGACGTCGGCGCGGCTGGCCTCCGGGCGGCCGTACTGGATGTTGTAGTAGATCGATTCGTTGAACAGCACCGTGTCCTGCGGCACGATGCCGATCGCCGCGCGCAGGCTGGCCTGCGTCAGGCGGCGGATGTCCGTGTCGTTCACCTTCACCGCCCCCGACTGCACGTCGTAGAAGCGGAACAGCAGGCGCGACAGCGTCGACTTGCCCGACCCCGAATGGCCGACCACCGCCACCGTGCCGCCGGCGGGGATGGCGAAGCCGACGTCGAAGAGGATCTGCCGCTTGGCTTCATACGAGAAGCCGACGTGCTCGAAGCGCACGGCGCAGGGGCCGGCGGGAAGCGGCGCCGCGTCGGGCGCGTCGGCGATCTCGCGGTGCTCGGCTTTCAGCGAGAACATGCGCTCGATGTCGGTGAGCGCCTGGCGGATCTCGCGGTAGAGCACGCCGAGCCAGTTGAGCGGGATGTAGAGCTGGATGAGCAGGCCGTTCACCAGCACGATGTCGCCGACGGTCATCGCGCCGCTGGTCACGCCGACCGCAGCGCGCCACATGATCAGCGTCACCGCCACGGCGATGATGGCGGCCTGGCCGATGTTGAGGAAGGACAGCGAGACCTGGCTCTTCACCTGGGCCGCCGCCCACTTCCGCATCTGCTGGTCGTAGCGGCGCGCCTCGTACTCCTCGTTGTTGAAGTACTTCACCGTCTCGTAGTTGAGCAGGCTGTCGATGGCGCGCGAGTTGGCCGCCGAGTCGATCTCGTTCACCTCGCGCCGCAGTTGGGTGCGCCAGTTGGTCACCAGCACGGTGAAGGTGATGTAGATCGCCAGCGCGCAGACGGTGATCCAGACGAAGCTCGATTCGTAGCGCGTCCCCAGGATGCCGATCACCAGCCCGACCTCGACCAGCGTCGGCAGGATGCTGTAGATGGTGTAGCTGATCAGCGTGCCGATGGAGCGCGTGCCGCGCTCGATGTCGCGCGTCAGGCCGCCGGTCTGGCGCTCCAGGTGGAAGCGCAGCGAGAGGGCGTGCAGGTGACGGAACACCTGCAGGGCGATGTTGCGCACCGCCTGCTGGGTGACGCGGGCGAAGACCAGTTCGCGCAGCTCGGTGAACAGCGACATCGAGAAGCGCAGCAGGCCGTACATGGCGAGCAGCGCCAGCGGCACGGCGAGCACGGCCGCCTGTGCCGTTCTTTCGGCCGTGAAGGCGTCGACGATCTCCTTGAACACCAGCGGCACGCCGACGTTGGCCAGCTTGGCGGCGATCAGGCAGGCCAGGGCGAACAGCACCCGGCCCTTGTAGGCCCAGATATAAGGCAGCAGGCTGCGGATGGTCTGCCAGTCGCGGCGCTCCCCGGTGGCGGGGGCGGGCAGGGGGGCGGTGGTGGCGGTGCGGCGCATCATTCAATTCTAAATTACTTATGTCCGGGCCGCCTTCCTTAGAGGGTCGCGCCTAATTCCCGCCTTGACTTTGGCCGAAACGACCGTATCATTCAAACGTCCGTTTGAAACGAGCGTACTTTTTTTTATGCGCGCCATCGACGCCAAGCAAAGCCCCGATACCCGCGAGCGCATCCTCGATGCCGCCGAGGCCCTCTTCGTCGAGCACGGCTTCGAGGCGACCTCGATGCGCCTGATCACCGGCCGCGCCGGCGCGAACCTCGCCGCCATCAATTACCACTTCGGCAGTAAGGAAGCCCTCATCCAGGACGTCTTCCGTCGCCGCCTGACCTGGCTCAACGAGGCGCGCCTGAGCGCGCTGGAGCGCTTCGAGAAGGAAGCCGGCGGCGCGCCGCTGAAACCGCACCAGATCGTCGAGGCCTTTTTCGGCGTTTCGCTGCGCATGGCGGCCGACACCGCGCACGGCGGCCACACTTTCATGCGTCTGCTCGGCCGCACCTACACCGAGCCGTCCGCCTTCGTGCGCCAGTTCCTCGCCGACGAATACGCCGCCGTGGTGCCGCGCTTCAAGCAGGCGCTGTTCCGCGCGCTGCCCGACGTGCCGCCGGAGGAGATTCTCTGGCGCTTCCATTTCATGCTCGGCGCCATGTCCTACGCCATCGCCGGCACCGACGCCCTGCAGCTCGTCTCCGGCCTCGAACTGGACGAAAAGGACCCCGAGGCGCTGTCGCGCCGCCTGATGCCCTTCCTGCTCGGCGGCCTGCGGGCGCCGCTGGCCGGGCCGGCCGCCAAAACAAGGAATCCGCGCAAGGCGGCCTGAGCGCGCCGTGTTGCGGCGACTGACTTTTGCGCATCACATGAAACATCGGCGGGCCGCCCGCCGGGAAAGTGAAAGGAGCACAGCATGACCTGGACATTATTCATTGCATTGCCGCTGGCGGCCCTGGCGGCGCTCTTCGCCATCCGGCCGCTGCGCCGCGCGCTGCTGACGCGGCCGCTCTTCGCCGCCTATCGCAGAATGCTGCCGCAGATGTCGCAGACGGAGAAGGAGGCGCTCGAGGCCGGCAGCGTCTGGTGGGAGGGCGAGCTGTTCCGCGGCCGCCCCGACTGGAAAAAGCTCCTCGCCTATCCGCAGCCGCGGCTCACGCCGGAAGAGCAGGCCTTCCTCGACAACGAGACCGAGGAACTGTGCCGCCTCTCCGACGACTGGGTTTCCTCGCACTACGACCACGACCTTTCGCCGGAAGCCTGGCAGTACATGAAGGAGAAGGGCTTCCTCGGCATGATCATCCCGAAGCAGTACGGCGGCGTCGGCTTCTCCGCCTATGCCCATTCGCAGGTGGTGACCAAGCTCGCCACGCGCTGCGCCGCCACCACCGTGTCGGTGATGGTGCCGAACTCGCTCGGCCCGGCCGAGCTGCTGCTGCACTACGGCACCGACGAGCAGAAGAACCACTACCTGCCGCGGCTGGCCAAGGGCCTCGACATTCCCTGCTTCGCGCTGACCAGCCCGTGGGCCGGCTCCGACGCCGCCTCGATTCCCGACCAGGGCATCGTCTGCCGCGGCCTGTGGCAAGGCAGGGAAGTCGTCGGCATGCGCGTCACCTGGGACAAGCGCTACATCACCCTGGCGCCGATCGCCACGGTGGTCGGCCTGGCCTTCCGGCTCTTCGACCCCGAGCGCCTGCTCGGCGACGTGGACGACATCGGCATCACCTGCGCGCTGGTGCCGGCGAATCATCCCGGCGTCGAGACCGGCCGCCGCCACTTTCCGCTCAACGCCGCCTGGCACAATGGGCCGACGCGTGGGCGCGACGTCTTCATGCCGCTCGACTTCATCATCGGCGGACCGGCGATGGCCGGCCAGGGCTGGCGCATGCTGATGGAGTGCCTCGCTGCCGGCCGCTCGATCTCGCTGCCGGCCTCCAACACCGGCATGCAGAAGCTGACGGTGCGCACGGTCGGTGGCTACGCCCGCGTGCGCAACCAGTTCAAGACGGCGATCGGCAAGTTCGAGGGCGTCCAGGAGCCGCTGGCGCGCCTGGGCGGCAACCTGTATCTCTGCGACGCCGCCCGCGTCATGACCGCCGGCTCGATCGACCTCGGCGAGAAACCCTCGGTGGTCTCCGCCATCGTCAAGTACCACGTCACCGAGCGCGCCCGCCAGTCGGTGAACGACGGCATGGACGTCCTCGGCGGCAAGGGCATCTGCCTCGGCCCGTCGAACTTCCTCGGCCGCGCCTACCAGCAGATCCCGGTGGCGATCACCGTCGAAGGCGCCAACATCCTGACGCGCAGCCTGATCGTCTTCGGCCAGGGCGCCATCCGCTGCCATCCCTACGTGATGGCGGAGATGCAGGCGGCGCAGACCAACGACCTCGTCGCCTTCGACCGCGCGCTCTTCGCCCACATCGGACACGTCGTCCGCAACGGCCTGCGCGCCCTCGCCAGCGGCCTCACCGGCTCGCACTTCGTCGGCGTGCCGGCCAACGTCGCGCCGGAGACGCGCCGCTACTACCAGCAGCTGACGCGCTTTTCCTCGGCCTTCGCCTTCATGGCCGACATTTCGATGCTGGTGATGGGCGGCGACCTCAAGCGCAAGGAGAAGCTCTCGGCGCGCATGGGCGACATCCTCTCGCTGATGTACCTGTCTTCCGCCGTGCTCAAGCGCTATGAAAGCGAGGGACGCCAGCAGGCCGACGCGCCGCTGATGCACTGGGCGATCTGGGACTCGATGTTCAAGGCGCAGAACGCCTTCGAGGGCGTCGTCTCCAACTTCCCCAGCAAGTTCGTGTCGACCTTCCTGCGGCGCATGATCTTCCCGCTCGGCCGGCCCTACGTCGTGCCCTCCGACCGCCTCGGCGCCCAGGTGGCGGACCTGCTGATCGCCCCCTCGGCGACGCGCGACCGCCTGACCGCCGGCATGTACCTGCCGCGCGACGAGCAGGATGCCGTTGGCGTCATCGAGCTGGCGCTGGAGGCGACGCTGCAGGCCGAGCCGGTGCATGCCAAGCTGCGCGCCGCGCAGAAGGCCGGCAAGCTGGAGGCCCGCGGCGCGCAGGAACTGGAAAATCAGGCGCTGGCGCACGGCGTCGTCACCAGCGCCGAGCATGCGCTGCTGGTGCGCGCGCGTGAACTGACCGCCGAGGTCATCAAGGTCGACGACTTCCCCTTCGACCTCGGCCTGCAGCGCAGCGAACCGAAGCCGGTGCAACGGCGCGCGGTGGCTTAGAACCATTACCACAGAGGCACAGAGACACAGAGGAAGACGGGAAAATGACTTTATCGCCTTTCGCTTTTTTCTGTGCCTCTGTGTCTCCGTGGTGAAAGGTTTTCAGGAGTGAGAATGAACAATCAACCGGTCTACATCATCGACGGCGCCCGCACGCCGTTCCTCAAGGCGCGCAACGCCCCCGGTCCGTTCTCGGCGGGAGACCTCGCCACCGCCGCCGGCCGCGCCCTGCTGGTGCGCCAGCCCTTCGCCGCCGAGCAACTCGACGAGGTCATCCTCGGCTGCGCCTCGCCCTCGCCCGACGAGGTGAACATCGGCCGCGTCGCGGCGCTGCGCATGGGCTGCGGCCTCAAGGTGCCGGGCTGGACGGTGATGCGCAACTGCGCCTCCGGCATGCAGGCGCTCGACTCGGCCATCGCCAACATCAACTCCGGCCGCTCGCAGCTGGTGCTGGCCGGCGGCGTGGACGCGCTGTCGCACGCGCCGCTGCTGTATTCGAAGACCATGGTGCTGTGGTTCGCGAAAATGGCGCAGGCGAAGACCGCCGGCCAGAAGGCGGCGCTGTTCGCGAAGCTGAAGCCGGGCGCGCTGCTCTCGCCGGTGATCGGCATCATGAAAGGCCTCACCGATCCGGTGGTGAACCTCCTGATGGGCCAGACCGCGGAGAACCTCGCGCACCGCTTCGGCATCACGCGCGAGCAGATGGACGCCTTCTCGGTGCGCAGCCACCAGCGTGTCGCCGCCGGCCAGGACGCCGGCCACTACGGGGAAGTGGTGCCGCTGGTCGGCCGCGACGGCGCGGTATACGCCGCCGACGACGGCGTGCGGCGCGATTCCTCGATGGCGGGGCTGGCCAAGCTGAAGCCCTTCTTCGACCGCAAGTACGGCAAGGTCACGCCCGGCAACAGTTCGCAGATCACCGACGGCGGCGTCTGGCTGATCCTCGCCTCCGAGGAGGCGGTCGAACGCCACAAGCTCGCGCCGATCGGCCGCATCACCGACTCGCAATGGGCCGGCCTCGACCCGGCGCAGATGGGCCTTGGCCCGGTGCATGCCGCCACGCCGATCCTGCAGCGCCACGGGCTGGGACTCAACGACCTCGACGCCTGGGAGATCAACGAGGCCTTCGCCGCCCAGGTGATCGGCTGTCTCGAAGCCTGGAAGGACGCCGCCTACTGCAAGGAGGAACTCGGCCTCGACGCCCCGCTCGGTGCGCTCGACGAGAACAAGCTCAACGTCGACGGCGGCGCCGTCGCGCTCGGCCACCCGGTCGGCGCCTCCGGCGCACGCATCGTCCTGCACCTGCTGCACGTCCTGCGCCGCACGGGCGGCCGGCGCGGCATGGCCGCGATCTGCATCGGCGGCGGGCAGGGCGGCGCCATGCTGGTGGAAACGGTCTGAACGATGCGGCGGGACATCCGTCTCGACTATCGCGCGCGCCCCACGCTGGCGGCCTTCCTGGCCCGCGCCGCGCGCCCCTCGCCCGGACTCCAGCGCGGCGTGCCGACGATCACGGCGCGCTGGCGCCACCGTCCGGACGCTGCGGAGCTGGCGCGCTTCCACGCCCTCAGCGGCCTGGCCGAGGGGGCGACGCTGCCGCTGCTCTATCCGCACACCATCGGCTTTCCCCTGCACATGTCGATCCTGACGCAGCCGGCCTTCCCGCTGCCGATCTGGCGCATGCTGCAGGTGCGCAACCGCATCGTGCAGCACGCGCCGCTGGCGCGCGATGCGGAGCTGGACATCACGGTCGGCATCGCCGGCCACCGCATCCTCGAGAAGGGCGCCGAGTTCGACCTGCATGCCGTCGTGCGGCAGGGCGACAGCGTGGTCTGGGAGAGCCTCAACACCTTCTACACGCGCGGCCGCTTCGGCGCGCCGACGGCGGGGGCCGCGGCGCCGGAGGCGCCAAAAGTCAGTCCCGGCGACACGGCGACCTGGCGCATGCCGGCCGGCGGCGGCTGGCGCTACGGCGGGCTGTCGGGCGACTACAACCCGCTGCACCTGTGGGGCGGCTATGCGCGCAGGCACGGCTTCGCGCAGGCCTTCTTCCATCCGCAACGCGTGCTCGGCCAGTGCCTGGCGCGGTTGCCGCAGGCCGAGGCCGACCTGCCGCTGCGGCTCGACGCCTGGCTGAAGGGCCCGGTGTTCTACGGCGCGCCGGTGAAGATGCGCCGCGAGGTCGCGGCGGACGGGGCGCGCTTCGCCCTGCACGTGAACGAGGACGAGCGGCCGGCCATCGTCGGCCACTTGCGCGCCACGGCGAACGAAAACATTCTTGCGTAACGAGGATCCCATGAGCGAATTCAGACACTGGCGCATCGAGCGCGAACCCGGCGGGCTGGCCTGGCTGGTTTTCGACAAGGCTGGCGAGTCCACCAACACCCTCTCCGCCGAGGCCATGCTCGAACTGTCGCAGGCGCTGGACGCCTTCGAGCGCGAGCCGCCCAAGGGCCTGGTGATCCGCTCGGGCAAGGGCGCCGGCTTCATCGCCGGCGCCGACATCGAGGAGTTCACCCAGGTCGACTCGGCCGAGGGTGCCAAGGCCCTGGTGCAGCGCGGCTGGGACCTCTTCAACCGCCTCGCCGCGGTGAAGTACCCGACGCTGGCGCTGATCCGCGGCCACTGCATGGGCGGCGGCACCGAGCTGGCGCTGGCCTGCCGCTACCGCGTCGCGGTGGACGAGCCGGGCACGCGCATCGCCCTGCCGGAAGTCATGCTCGGCATCGTGCCGGGCTGGGGCGGCATGCTGCGCCTGCCGCAGGTGATCGGCGCCGCCGCCGCGCTCGACATGATGCTCACCGGCCGCGCGCTGAACGCCAGGCGTGCGAAGCAACTGGGCTTCGCCGACGAGTGCGTGCCGCCGCGCGTGATGGAGAACGCCGCGCGCATGCTGGTGCTCTCCGGCCACGCGCCGCGCCGGCTGCCCTTCATGCAGAGGATGATGAACGGCCCGCTGAGGGCCGTCGTCGCTTCGCAGGCGAGGAAGCAGGTCGCCGCGCGCGCGCGCCCCGAGCATTATCCGGCGCCCTACGCCATCCTCGAGATGTGGGCCAACCACGGCGGCAACGCGCTGGCCGTGCCGGCCGGCAAACCGACCTCGATGGACGCCATCGCCGCCTCGCCGACGACGAAGAACCTGGTCCGGGTGTACTACCTGCAGGAGCGCCTCAAGGGCTTCGGAAAAGACAGCGACTTCGCGCCGAAGCACCTGCACGTCATCGGCGCCGGCGTCATGGGCGGCGACATCGCCGCCTGGGGTGCGCTGCGCGGCCTCACCGTGACGCTGCAGGACCAGAACATCGAGCGCATCGCGCCGGCCATCCAGCGCGCCGCCAAGGCCTTCAAGAAGAAACTGCGCGACGACACGCAGGTGCGCTTCGCGCTCGACCGCCTGATTCCCGATCCGACCGGCGCCGGCGCGCGCCAGGCCGACGTGGTGATCGAAGCCATCTTCGAGAATCTGGAAGCGAAAAGGAAACTCTTCGCCGACATCGAGGCGATCGCCAAGCCGGATGCCGTGCTCGCCAGCAACACCTCGAGCCTGAGGCTGGAAGACATCGCCGTGGCGCTGAAGAATCCGGCGCGGCTGATCGGCATCCACTTCTTCAACCCGGTGGCGAAGATGCCGCTGGTGGAAGTGGTCGAAGGCAAGGATTCCGATCCGCAGGCGCTGAAGAAGGGCCTCGCCTTCGTGCGCAAGATCGACAAGCTGGCGCTGCCAGTGAAAAGCGCGCCCGGCTTCCTGGTGAACGCCGTGCTGGCGCCCTACATGCAGGAGGCGATGCGCTGCGTCGACGAGGGGATCGCGCCGGAAGTGGTGGACGAGGCGGCGCTGGCCTTCGGCATGCCGCTCGGCCCCATCGAGCTGGCCGACACCGTCGGCCTCGACATCGCCGTCGCCGCCGGCCAGCAACTGGCGAGCGGCATCGCCGAACCGCCGAAGAAACTGATGGAGCTGGTGCAGGCAGGCCACCTCGGCCGCAAGACAGGGCGCGGCTTCTACACGTACAATCAGGGCAAGCCGCAGAAGGGCTCAGTGGGGCAGGTGCCGGCAGGCCTCGCCGAGCGCCTGATCCAGCCCTTCCTGGCGGCCGCGCAGCGCTGCGTGGCGCAGGGCGTCGTCGCCGACGACGAGCTGGCCGACGCCGGCGTGATCTTCGGCACCGGCTTCGCGCCGTTCCGCGGCGGGCCGATGAATTACTTGAAAGAGAGCAAGGCTTGAGCGATATCAGGACGCAGCTGCCGAACAAGCAACCGACCCTGCGCGTGATGCCGATGCCGGCCGACGTGAACCACGCCGGCGACATCTTCGGCGGCTACATCATGGCCAATGTCGACCTGGCCGGCGGCATCGCCGCCATCCGCCGCGCGCGCGGCCGCGTCGCCACCATCGCGGTGAACCAGTTCCTCTTCAAGCAGCCGGTGTCGGTCGGCGACGTGCTGTCCTTCTACGCCGAGGTGATCAAGGTCGGCCGCACCTCGATGACCATCAACGTCGAGGTCTACGCCGAGCGCCATCCGACCAATCCGCTGGTGGTCAAGGTGACCGAGGCGCAGCTCACCTACGTAGCCGTCGACGCCGACGGCGGCAAGCGCGAGGTCCCGCCGGAGCAGTAATTTCAGTCGCGCCAGGGAGGCGAATGTGTTGAAGAAGGCGGTCCTTGCATTGCTGGCGCTGCTGGCAGCGCTGCTTGTCGCCGTCGCGGCGAACACCCTGCGCCAGGGCTCGCGCCAGATCGAGGCGGCGCCGGCCGCCCCGCTGGCCCTCGACGAGAATGCCGCCGCGCAGCGCCTCGCCGCCGCCGTGCGCCTGCGCACGATTTCCTTCGACGGCCGCGACGGCGCCAGCGCCGGCGAATTCCGCAAGCTGCATGCCCTGCTGGAGAAATCCTTCCCGCGCGCGCACTCGGCGCTCAAGCGCGAGTTCGTCAACGAGCTGAGCCTGCTGTACACCTGGCCGGGCAGCGATCCGTCGGCGAAGCCGATCATGCTGATGGCGCACCAGGACGTCGTCCCCATCGCGCCGGGCACCGAGAAGGACTGGCAGGCGGACCCCTTCGCCGGCGAGATCCGCGACGGCTTCGTCTGGGGCCGCGGCGCCTGGGACGACAAGGCCAACCTGTTCGCCATCTTCGAGGCGGTCGAGACGCTCGCCGCCTCGGGCTTCAAGCCGCGCCAGACCCTCTACATCGCCTCCGGCCACGACGAGGAGATCGGCGGCAGGCAGGGCGGCAAGGCCATCGCCGAACTGCTGCAGTCGCGCGGCGTGCGGCTCGATTTCGTCGTCGACGAGGGCCTGCTCATCACCGAGGGCGTGCTGAAGGGCCTCGACCGGCCGGCCGCCCTGATCGGCACCGCGGAAAAGGGCTACCTGACGCTCGCGCTGTCGGCGACCGCCACGCCGGGGCATTCCTCCATGCCGCCGCCGAATACCGCCATCGGCATGCTCAGCACGGCGCTGGCGCGGCTGGAAGACAGGCAGATGCCGGCCGCCATCCGCGGCGTCGCTGCCGAGATGTTCGACACCATCGCGCCGGAAATGAGCGGCGCGAACCGCGTGCTGCTCTCCAACCTCTGGCTGTTCGGGCCGCTTGTCAAGCGCCAGCTGGAGCAGGGCGGCTCCACCAATGCCATGCTGCGCACCACCACCGCGCTCACCGTGGTGCAGGCCGGAAACAAGGAAAACGTGCTGCCCGGCAAGGCCGACGCCCTGGTGAACTTCCGCATCCTGCCGGGGGACACCATCGACGGCGTGACGGCCCACGTCAAGGCCGCGGCGGCCAACGAGGCGATCTCGGTCGCGCCCAGCGGGCACGCCAACGAGCCGACGCCGATTTCGCCCTCGGCCGCGCCGTCCTACCGCCTCATCGCCCGCACCGTGCGCGAGCTGTTTCCCGGCACCGTGGTGGCCCCCGGACTGATGATCGCCGCCACCGATTCGCGCCACATGGCGCCGATCGCCGACGCCATCTACCGCTTCTCGCCGGTGCGCGCGAGGAGCGAGGACCTGCCGCGCTTCCACGGCACCAACGAACGCATCTCGGTGGCCAACCACGCCGAGCTGATCCGCTTCTACCATCGCCTGCTGCTCAACGCGACGAACGAGGGAAAACCATGAACGACCAGGTATTGCTGGACATCCGCGGCGCCATCGCCACGCTGACCCTGAACCGGCCGCAGGCGATGAACGCGCTCGGCCTGGAGATGGGCCGGGCTTTCCTCGCCCGCACGCAGGAACTGCGGCAGGCGACGGGCGTCAAGGTCGTCGTCGTCACCGGCGCCGGGGATCATTTCATGGCCGGCGGCGACATCAAGGAGTTCCACACCATGGTGGCGTCGGCGCCCGAGGAGCGCGAGCGCGCCTTCGGCAAGCTGATCGGCGAACTGATCAACCCGGCCGTCGAGATCCTGCGCGGCCTGCCGCAGCCGATCGTCGGCAAGGTGCGCGGCGCCTGCGCCGGCTTCGGCTTCTCGCTGATGGCCGGCTGCGACCTGGTGCTGGCGGCCAACAATGCCTACTTCACCACCGGCTACGCGCTACTCGGCACCACCGCCGACGGCGGCGGCACCTACTTCCTGCCGCGCCTGCTTGGCATGAAGAAGGCCGCCGAGCTGACCCTGCTGGCCGAGCGGCTCGACGCGCAGCAGGCGCTGGCCCTCGGGCTGGTCAACCGCGTCGTGCCGGCGGCCGAGCTCGATGCCGCTTGCGAGGCGCTGGCGGTCCGCCTCGCCTCGGGACCGTCCTTCGCCTACGCCAACGCCAAGCGCCTGCTCAACCGTTCGCTGACCGCCAGCCTGGCCGACCAGCTGACGGCGGAAGCGGCCTCCTTCGGCCGCTGCAGCGCGACAGGCGATTTCGCCGAGGGCGTCACGGCCTTCGTCGAGAAGCGCAAGCCGGCGTTCAAGGGGAAGTGACCCGCTGCACGAGCTGGCCGAGCAGTTCGCCGAGGGCGATGCGGCCGGCCCACAGGCCGCCCGGTCCCGGCAGCAGATCAAGTGCGGTCAGCGGCCCCGTCGCCTCGTAGGCCGTCGGGGCGGCAATGGTCGTCATGTTTTCGGCGGCGAATTCGCCTTGCGCGCGCCGCATGTGCCAGGCGTGGGTCACCAGCAGCACGCGCCTGACGCCGGCCTTGTGCAGGATCGGCGCGCTGAAGCGCGCGTTCCCGCGCGTGTCGGCGGAGGCGTCCTCGACCCAGCGCACCTTCACCCCGAAATCCCTTTCCAGCGCTGCCCGCATGCTGCGGGCTTCCGCCACGCCGCCGAGGGGCGCACCGCCGGTGACCAGCAGGGGCAGGCCGGTCTCGCGCTGCAGCCGCGCGGCGTAGCGGAGGCGCTCGAGCGTCCAGCGGCTGACCGTGTCGCCGCCGTATTCCGGTGCGGCGTGATAGCTGCCGCCGCCCAGCACGACGATGGCCTGGGCGCCCTTCGCCTGCGCGATATCGAGCGGCGGCACGTCCTCGACAGCGGCGAGCATCGGTTTCGTCACCGCCGGCGTGGCGAGCAGCCACAGCAGGGCGAGGCCGCTCCAGGCCAGGGATTTGCCGAGGCGCGGCCGGCGGCGGATCAGCAGCAGGCCGAGCGCGGCAAGCAGCAGCGGCCCGGCCGGCGGCAGGGCCAGCGCGGTGAGGAGCTTCTTCAGTAAAAACACTAGCCCGTGACTTTCCGCAGCAGCGCCCGGCTCACCATGCGCAGGCGCTGCGCCAGCGGGAAGCGCTTGAAGTTGGTCTTCACGACACCCGCGGTGAACGCGGTGCGCTTCGAGTAGTCGATGTTCACATCGACCACCACCGGCCGGCCGGTGGCGGCGAGGCGACGCGCTTCGGATATCGTCGCGGCGATGGTTTCGTCGTTCTCCAGGCGCAGGTAGGCGGCGCCGGTGGCGGTCGCCACGCCCTCCAGGTTCACCGAGCCGAGCACGGCGCAGGGTTTGCGGTTGTAGGGGATCTCTTGGGCCTGGGCGATCTGCGACAGCTCGCCGTCGTGGAAGACGAAGTAGGCGATGCCCAATCCTTCCTTCGTAGCGGTGAGGATCTCCATGCAGGTCATCATGAAGGCGCCGTCGCCGACGATGGAGAAGACCTCGCGCTGCGGCTGCGACAGCTTGGCGCCGACCGCCGCCGGCACGGCGTAGCCCATGCAGTTGAAGTCGGTCGGCAGGATCAGGGCGCGCGGGGCGTGCACCGGAAACAGCTCGGCGGTAAGGAAGGTGTGGTTGCCGTCGTCCACCGTGGCGATGGCGTCGTCGGGCATCTGCTTCCTCACCTCGTCGAAGAAGCGCGCCGGATTGACGCGGCCCTTCGTGTCATGGCCGTACCATTCCTCGCGCCAGGCCTGCTTGTCGCGGCGGATCTGCTCCTGCGGACCGACCGCGGCGGGCCGCGCCGTGCCGCGCGCGTGCAATTCAAAAGTCAGTTCCCGCAGGACGGCGGTGGCGTCGCCGGCGAGCGCCACTTTCGCCGGGTAATTGACGCCGATCACTTCCGGGTCGATGTCGACATGCACCAGGTTCTCCGGCACCGGCGTGCCGAAGCTGCCGGTGGCGAGTTCCGCGAAGCGCGTGCCGACGGCGAGCAGGGCGTCGCATTCGGCGAAGGCGTTGCGCGCGGCCGGCACGGCGTGCGGGCCGAAGCTGAAGCCGGCATGCAGCGGGTGGTTGTGCGGAAAGGCCGACTGGCCCTGCAGCGTGGTGGCGACCGGCGCCTGCAGGAATTCGGCGATCTCGACCAGCTGCGGCCAGGCATCGACCGCGCCCCAGCCGACGAAGAGGCCTGGGCGCTTCGCCGCCAGCAGGAGGTCGGCGGCGCGCGCGAGGTCGGCCTGCGCCGGCAGGGCCGGCGGCGGCGCCGGCGCGAAGGCCGGCAGCTCGCCGGCCTCGCCCGGCATCAGCTGCAGGTTCACCGGCAGCTCGACGAAGACCGGGCCGGGCGTGCCGCCGGTGGCGATGCGATATGCCTCGTAAATCGCCGGCACCACCTCGGCGTGCGACTGGACGTGGTAGCTGGCCTTGGTCAGCGGCTTCATGAAGGCGTGCTGATCGATCTCGTGCAGCTGGTAGCGCTTGCCCAGGTCGGTGCGGATGCCGCCGGTGATCACCAGCATCGGCACGCCGGCGAGCAGCGCCTCGGCGATGCCGCTCGCCGCGTGGGTGAGGCCGGCCGCCGGCACGATGGCCAGGGTGCCGACCGTGCCGGAGACGCGGCTCACCGCGTCGGCGATGAAGGAGGCGCTGCCCTCGTGGGTGACGAGCACCGGTGTGATCTTCTCCGACTTGTTCAGCTCGTCGTAGAACTCGGTGTTCTGCACCCCGGGGATGCCGAAGGTGAACTTGACGCCGAGCTGTTCCAGCGCATGCACGGCGAGCCAGGCGGCGGTCTTCTTCATAGCGCTTTTCCTATCGATTGTCCGGCGATGCGGCCGGAGAGCACGCAGCCGCCGAGGAAGGTGCCTTCGAGGGCGCGCAGGCCGTGCATGCCGCCGCCGCCGAAGCCGGTCGCCTCGCCCGCCGCATACAGGCGCGGGATCGGATTTCCTGAAGCGTCGAGCACGCGGCCGTCGAGGTCGGTCTGGATGCCGCCGAGGCTCTTGCGGCTGATGATGTGCTCGCGGATGGCGATCAGCGGCAGCGCCTTGTGGTCGTGGATCTTCTGGAACTTGCAGGTGCGCACGCGATCGCCCTTCCACTGCCGCAGCAGCGCGAGGCGCCGCAGCTGCTCGTCCTCGAAGTGCGCCGGGCCGCGCGCGATCTGCGCGTCGTAGCGGCTGATCGCCTCGCCCAGCGCCTCCAGGTCGACCGCCTTGTCGCCCTGCAGCGCGTTCATCTTGTCCACCAGCGCCGGCAGCGTGTCGGCGACGACGACGTCCTCGCACTTCTCGATCAGCGTGTCGACCAGCCAGCGGTTGCCGAGCAACAGGTCGCGCAGGAAGGCCAGCTTCTTCTTGTCGCGGATCGAGGGGTTGAATTCGGCGCCGGAGACGGCCAGCTCCTTCAGGGCGATCCTGCGGTTGAGGACCTGCCAGGAATACTGCCGCTCCGTGGCGCAGACGCGGGTGACGAGGTCGCGCGTGTCGAAGCCGGTGACCAGCGGCGGCGCGAAGCGGCGTCCCTGCCAGTCCACCCACAGCGCCGAGCGCGGCGGCACCACAGACAGCCCGTGATTCGGCTTGCGCGGCTGCCAGTGGCGCACGCCGGCGGCGTAATCCCACATCTTGTCGAGGTGGGTTAGGTTGCCGCCGAACTTTTCGACCGCGTCGTGCAGCCGTCCGTCGGCGAACTTGTGCGAGCCGTTGAGCAGCGTCGGCGGCGGCGTGCGCCAGTCGGCGTGCCAATTCTGCCGCACCTTCGCCAGGTCGCCGCCGTTGATGCCGCCGGCGGCGACGAGGACGGCCTCGCCGAAGGCCTCGAAAGGCTCGCCGCCGCCTTCCAGCGCACCATGGCAGCCGCTGATGCCGCCCATCAGGGTGGTGAAGCCCTCGACGCGGTGGCCGAAGTGCACCGCCAGCCTGGCCGCGTTCGGATGATGGCGCAGGCGCGCGATCAGCTGCACCGCCAGCTCGCGGCCAGTGCCCCAGACGATGTGGAAGCGCGCCACCGAATTGCCGGCGGTGTCGAGGCCGCGCTCGATCCAGTGCGGCACCGGGAAGAAGCCGATGCCATTCTGTTTCAGCCAGAGGTAGACCTCGTCGTGGCAGCGCCCGGTGTAGGCCTCCGCCCAGCGCCGCGGCCAGTGGTCCGCTTCGCCGAACTCGGCGAAGGCGCACCAGTCGGCGAAGGCCCGCGCCGGCGAGTCCTGGATGCCGTTCTTTTTCTGCTCGCGGCTGCCGACGACGAAGATGCCGCCGAAGCTTTCCCTCGCCAGGCCGCCGAAGTTCTCCTCCTCGTCGCGGTCGAGGATCGTGACGCTGCGGCCGGCATCCAGCAGCTCCAGCGCGGCGCAGATGCCGGCCAGCCCGCCGCCGATGACGACGGCGTCGCTCTTGTAGGTTCGCATGCTTTCTCCTCGTTTCCGGGAAGGGCTCCCGGCGCGGCCCGGTTCGATCTTCCGTCGATGCCTGTCCGCAAAGCGCAAGCATAGCGCAGGAGTCGTGCTTCGGCGACACGCCAAGTCCTTGCCGCGCAAGGGTTCGTCCGGCAGGGGGAAATTCGCGTCGGCAGGAGGCGACAGATTTTGCGGCGCTGGCCGCGGGCGCCGCCGTGCGGCGGCGCCATGCGACTGATCCCGCAGGAAAAAACCGCAGCAGGCATGCCGCTTGCGTAGATGGGGCGTCGTCCTCCGCCAGGCGGGCGGCAGCGTGTCATTTCAAACAAGGAGTCACTATGCTCGACAAGATGCAGCTCTTCGGCAAGAACAACGATCTGCCGCAACGCAACGCTCCCGCCGCCGCGCGCCGCCCCGGCGATCCGATCGCGCCGACCCAGCGCCCGGAACCCGTCGCGACGCCAGCCCCGGCGGCCTCTGCGCCCAAGGTTCCCGACAAGCCGGAAGCCGACAGCGGCAGCCGGCTCATCGTCGGCCCCGACATCAAGCTGAAGGGGGCCGAGATCAGCGACTGCGGGACGCTCGTCGTCGAGGGCCGCGTCGAGGCGCAACTCGACAGCCAGGCGCTGCAGATCGCCCAGCCGGGCGCCTTCACCGGCCGCGTCGTGGTGGAGGTGGCCGAGATCCACGGCCGCTTCGAGGGCGACCTGCTGGCGCGCAAGAAGCTGGTGGTGCATGCCACCGGGCAGGTCAGCGGCAAGATCCGCTACGGCCGCGTGGTGGTCGAGGAGGGCGGCGACCTGTCCGGCGACGTGCGTTCGCTCGCCTCCGAGCAGGCTGCCCCGTCCGCGGCGCCCGACGAGACCAAACGGCCCGAGCTGGTCGGGCTGGACGCTGCGCGCCCCCGCACTGCCTCGTTCCAGAAGTAGAAGCTTTCTCCTCCCCTTTTCGGGCGCCGCAACGGCGCCCGTTTTTTTTCGGGGCTGGCATAATGGAGCACCATGCCCGACAGGAAATTCGGCTTCGAAACCCTGTGCCTGCACGCGGGCGGCCAGCCCGACGCCGCCACCGGCGCGCGCGCCGTGCCGATCTACCAGACCACCTCCTTCGTCTTCGACTCGGCCGAGCACGCCGCCAGCCTGTTCAACCTGCAGACCTTCGGCAACGTCTACTCGCGCATCTCCAATCCGACGGTGGCCGTGCTCGAGGAGCGCATCGCCGCGCTCGAGGGCGGCCGCGCCGCGCTGGCCGCCGCCACCGGCCAGTCGGCGCAGATGGTGGCCCTGCTGACGCTGTGCGAGGCGGGCGACCACATCGTCTCGGCCGGCACGCTCTACGGCGGCACCTACTCGCAGCTCGACTTCAACTTCCGCAAGCTCGGCATCGACACCACCTTCGTCGATTCCGACGATCCCGAGAACTTCCGCCGCGCCATCACGCCGCGGACCAAATGCCTATACGCCGAAACCATCGGCAACCCGCGCGGCAACGTGCTCGACATCGCCGCCGTGGCCGGCATCGCGCGCGAGGCCGGCCTGCCGCTGGTGATCGACAACACCTTCGCCTCGCCGTATCTGTGCCGGCCCATCGCCCACGGCGCCGACATCGTCGTGCATTCCGCCACCAAGTTCATCGGCGGCCACGGCACCACCATGGGCGGGCTGATCGTCGAGTCGGGCAAGTTTCCCTGGGACAACGGCAAGTTCCCGCAGATGACCGAGCCCTCGCAGGGCTACCACGGCGTGCGCTTCTACGAGACCTTCGGCGACTTTGGCTTCACCATGCGCGCCCGCTTCGAGACGCTGCGCACCCTCGGCCCGGCGCTCGCGCCGCTCAACGCCTGGCTGCTGCTGCAGGGGCTGGAGACCCTTCACGTGCGCATGGAGCGGCACGTCGCCAACGCCCAGGCGGTGGCGGAATTTCTCGCCGCGCATCCGCGCGTGGCCTGGGTGAATCACGCCGGCCTGCCAGCCAGCCCCTACCATGCGCTGGCGCGGAAATATCTTCCGAAGGGCGCCGGCTCCATCTTCACCTTCGGCATCAAGGGCGGCGAAAAGGGTGGAAGGGGCGCCGGCGAGAAGTTCATCGAGAGCGTGCAGTTCCTCTCGCATCTCGCCAACGTCGGCGACGCCAAGACGCTGGTGATCCACCCGGCCTCGACCACGCACCGCCAGCTCTCCGGGGAACAGCAGGCGAAGGCCGGCGTCTCGCCCGACATGATCCGCCTGTCGGTGGGGCTGGAGACGCTCGACGACATCTTGTGGGACATCGACCAGGCGCTCGAGAAAAGCGCCGCCTAGCCAAGAGGACACATGGAATTTTTCGAGAATTTCGGCCTGCACGAACTGGTGATCGGCACCGCGGCGCTGCTCGGCGTGTATTCGGGCATCGTCATCATCCGCCTGGCGCGCCTGTCGCGGCCGCGCGCTCCCGCGCCGGTCTGGAAGCAGGATCCGGCCGAATTCGGCCAGCAGGTGGTGAACAGCGGCATCGAGGCGGAATTGGCCGAGCTGCGCGGCGAAGTGGCGGCGCTGAAGGAAAAAGTCAGTCTGCTCGAGGCGGCGCGCAACGTCTCGCCCCAGTACGGCGAGGCGGTGGCGCTGGCGCAGAAGGGGATGGCGGCGCCGCAGATCGCCGAACGCTGCGGCATCTCGGTGGCGGAGGCCGAGATGGTGTGCGCCCTGAGCAGGGCGAGGACGGAATAGGGGCGCCAAGGGAGGGGAAATGGCCGAATCCGGGGATGACCAGGACGAACTGAAGAAAAAGCTGGTGCGCCGCATCGGCATCGCCGGCGCGCTCATCGTCGTGCTGCTCGGCGGGCTGACGCTGCTCGAGGACGCACTGCTGGAGAAACCCGCGCCGGTGACCGAGCCGCCGAAGGCCGAGCCGCCGAAGGCCGGGACGCCGCCCGCCGAGGAGAAGCAGGCGGCGGCGCAGCCCGAGGAGAAAAAGGAGGAAGCCGGGCCTGTCCCGAGCAAGGTCGAAGAGGCCGAGCCGGAGAAGACCGAGACGCCGCTCGCCCCGGCGCCGGCGCCGATCCCCGAGCCGCGCCCCGCCGGCCGCGTCGTCATCAAGCCGCCCGCCGCCGCGCCGGCGACGCCGCCGAAGAAGTCCGTCACGGTCAGGGCCGAGAAGGCGGAGCCGGCCCCGAAAGCGGATTTTGCCAGCGTCATCGCGCGCAGCTACCGCCTGCAGGTGGGCGTGTTTTCCAGCGCCTCTAATGCCGGGGAGCTGCATGCGAAGCTGGAGAAGGCCGGCATCCCGTCCTACATCGAGTCGCGCGTGCAGGTCGGCCCCTTCAAGACGCAGAAGGAGGCCGACGAGGCGCGCCGCAAGCTGAAGGAACTCGGCCTCGGCCCCGGCCTGCTGCTGCCGCCGCAAAAACACTGACAAGGAATGCCGCCGCCATGAAGAAAATCATCGCCACCGCCGACGCGCCCGCCGCCATCGGCCCCTATTCGCAGGCCGTGCGGAGCGGCAACACCGTCTACCTCTCCGGCCAGATCGGCCTCGATCCCGTCACCATGCAGATGGCCGAGGGCATCGACGCGCAGACCGCGCGCGTCTTCGACAACCTGAAGGCCGTCGCCGCCGCCGCCGGCGGCGCGCTCGCCGACGCCGTCAAGGTGAACATCTACCTCACCGACCTCGCCAACTTCGCCAGGGTGAACGACGCCATGGCCAGCCATTTCAGCCAGCCCTACCCGGCGCGCGCCACCGTGCAGGTGGCGGCGCTGCCGCGCGGCGCGCTGGTCGAGGTCGACGCGGTGCTCGTGCTGGGGTGAGCAAGCCAGGGGCGCTTCCCGGCGCCACGCCGGCCACGGCGGCGAAGCTCGCCCAGCTCGGCATCCGCACGCATTCCGACCTCGTCCTCCACCTGCCGCTGCGCTATGAGGACGAGACCCGCCTCACCGCCGTCGCCGACCTGCGCCCCGGCGTGCCGGCCCAGGTCGAGGCGGAAATCGTCGACGCCTCCGTGCAGTACCGGCCGCGCCGCCAGCTCGTCGTGCGCGTGCACGACGCCGCCGGCGGCGAATTGGTGCTGCGTTTCCTGAATTTTTACGGCAGCCAGCAGAAGCAGCTCGCCGTCGGCCGCCGCCTGCGGATTTTCGGCGAGCCGCGCGGCGGCTTCCTCGGCGACGAGATGGTGCATCCGCGCTACCGCCTGGTCGCCGAGGGCGAGGCGCTGCCCGAGGCGATGACGCCGATCTATCCCGCCACCGCCGGCCTCTCGCAACTGGCGCTGAGGAAGTGCATCGACCTCGCGCTGCAGCAGGCCGACCTCGGCGAGACCCTGCCGGAGCCGCTGCGGCGGAAGCTGCGGCTGGCGCCCTTCGCCGACAGCGTGCAGTTGCTGCATCATCCGACGCCGGCCATTTCGCTCGCCGAGCTGTCCGGCCGTGCGCACCCGGCCTGGCGGCGCATCAAGTTCGACGAGCTGCTCGCCCAGCAGCTCAGCTTGCGCCGCGCGCATGAAGCGCGCCGCGCCAAGACCGCGCCGCCCTTGCCGGCAAAAGGCGCGTTGACGAAGAAACTCCTGGGCGCACTCCCCTTCAAGCTCACCGCCGCGCAGCGCCGCGTCTGGGGCGAGATCGCCCACGACCTCGGCCAGCCGCATCCCATGCAGCGCCTGCTGCAGGGCGACGTCGGCAGCGGCAAGACCGTCGTCGCCGCGCTGGCCATGTTGCAGGCCGTCGAGAACGGCCACCAGGCGGCGCTGATGGCGCCGACCGAAATCCTCGCCGAGCAGCATTGGCGCAAGCTCTCGCAATGGCTGGCCCCGCTCGGACTCGAGATCGCCTGGCTCTCCGGCAGCCTGAAGAAGAAGGAAAAAGCGGCGATGGCCGAAGCAATCTCATCAGGCCGCGCACCGCTCGCCATCGGCACCCACGCGCTGATCGAGGAAGCGGTGGATTTCCCGAAGCTGGGCCTCGCCATCATCGACGAGCAGCACCGCTTCGGCGTGCGCCAGCGACTGACTTTGCGCGAGAAGGGCAAGAATCCCCACCAGCTCATGATGTCGGCGACGCCGATCCCGCGCACGCTGGCCATGAGCTACTACGCCGACCTCGACGTTTCCGTCATCGACGAGCTGCCGCCGGGCCGGCAGCCGGTGCTGACCAAGCTGGTGTCGGAGGCGCGCCGCGACGAGGTGATCGCCCGGATTCGTGACGCTTGCGACGCAGGCCGCCAGGCCTACTGGGTGTGCCCGCTGATCGAAGAATCGGAGAAGCTCCAGTTGCAAACCGCCGTCGACACCTTCGAGCGCCTGCGCGCCGAGCTGCCGGAGCTGAAGGTCGGCCTGGTGCACGGCCGCCTCAAGGGCGAGGAGAAGGCCGCCGTGATGGGCGCGTTCGCCGCGGGGGAAGTGGAGCTGCTCGTCGCCACCACGGTGATCGAAGTCGGCGTCGACGTCGCCAACGCCTCGCTGATGGTGATCGAGCATGCCGAGCGCTTCGGCCTTTCCCAATTGCACCAGCTGCGCGGTCGGGTGGGGCGCGGCGCCGACGACTCGGTCTGCATCCTGCTCTACGCCCACCCGCTCGGCGAGACGGCACGGGCGCGGCTGAAGGTCATCTTCGAGAACGCCGACGGCTTCGAGATCGCCCGCCAGGATCTGCACCTGCGCGGTCCCGGCGAATTCCTCGGCAGCCGCCAGAGCGGCGTGCCACTGCTGCGCTTCGCCGACCTGGAGGCCGACGCCGACTTGCTCGACGCCGCGCGCGCCGCGGCGGAGACGATGCTGAGGGATTATCCCGACGCGGCCGACCGCCACGTCGAGCGCTGGTTGGGCGGGAAGAGGGATTTGCTCAAGGTGTAAAATCCGCCCCATGTCCGACCTTACCCTGCGCCAGCGCCTCGACGCCTACGAACGCCTGATGCGGCTCGACAAGCCGATCGGCACGCTGCTCTTGCTGTGGCCGACGATGTGGGCGGTGTGGATCGCCGCCGAGGGGGCGCCGAGCCTGTTCCTCGTCTGGATCTTCGCGCTGGGTACGCTGCTGATGCGCTCGGCCGGGGTGGTGATGAACGACTACGCCGACCGGCATTTCGATCCGCACGTCGAGCGCACGAAGAACCGGCCGCTCGCGGCGGGCGTCGTCTCCGAGCGCGAGGCGCTGCTACTGGCTTCCGGCGTGACGCTGTGCGCCTTCCTGCTCATCCTGCCGCTGCACAGGCTGGTGTGGGCGCTGTCGGTGGTGGCGCTGTTTCTCGCCGCCAGCTATCCGCTGACCAAGCGCTTCCTCGCCGTGCCGCAGGCGTATCTCGGCATCGCCTTCGGCTTCGGCATCCCGATGGCTTTCGCCGCGCAGCTCTATACCGTACCGACGCTGGCCTGGACGATGCTGGCGGCGAACATCTTCTGGGCCATCGGCTACGACACCTGCTACGCCATGGTGGACCGCGACGACGACCTGAAGATCGGCATCAAGACTTCCGCCATCACCTTCGGCCGCTTCGACGTGGCGGCGGTGATGGCCAGCTATGCGGCGACGCTGGGGATTCTGGCCTGGGTCGGGGCGCAGGCGGGGCGGGGGATTTACTTCTATGCGGGGCTGGCGGTGGCGGCCGGCATGATGCTGCGCCACTACTACTGGATCCGCGGGCGCGAGCGCATGGCGTGCTTCCGCGCCTTCATGGACAACAACTGGGTCGGCGCGGTGGTCTTCGCCGGCCTCTTCGCCGACTACGCGCTGCGCTCCGGCCGCTGGCCTACCTTCTAGGCGCGCCGACCGGCGCCAGGCCCTTGCAGTCCGGCCCCAGGTAGTTCATCTGCGACTCGGTCTGCATGGTATGGCGACCGGTGGCGTCCATCGTCGTCATGTCCATGCGGGTGTGAATGGTGTTGCCGGAGAAAGTGCTTTCGCCCTTGCCGACCGAGCGGTGGCCGTTCGAGGTGCAGTCGAATTCGAAGCGGGTGGTGCTGCCGCTGCGGCTCATCTTGGTCGGCTTGCAGCGCCCTTCGGGATCGAGCATCGGCTCCTCGCGTCGGGCCGCCTCCGGGCTGATGCAGATGCGCATCGCGCCCTGGCCGGCGCTGACCCCCTGCTGGCGCAGCATGGCTTCCATCTGCTTGCGCTGATCGGGCGGCAGGCTGGCCATCTGCTGCTGCATCTGGGCCTGGGCGGCGTCCATCTGCGCCTTCATGTCGCGGCCGTCCATGACCTGCTTGAGGGTCTTGATCTCCCACAGGCCGGCTTTCATGCCGTCGGCGAGGGCGGGGGCGGTGAACAGGGGCAGGGCAAGGATGACGATGGCTTTTCTCATGGCGTTCTCCCGGTCGGGTTGGCGATGGCGGCATTGTGCCAGAGCCGGCGCCGTGCAGGAATCGGTCATGCCAAAGCCATTCCGTCCAGGCTGCCCTTGCATGGTTTCCGCCGTCTGGGGTGTAATGGAAGGGGGCGGTATGCCGTCCGCTGCGCAGGCAGCCGGACGATTAGGGTGATTACCTATGCAACCGCTGGTTGTCCCCGATTGATCCGGGCAGAGGGCTTGTTATGGTGGCACCGCACAACTGACGGTCGGCGCGTGTGAGCGAGTGGAGCGAGGCGATGTGGCTGGGCGCGGTCGCGCTGGGAGGTTTCCTGGCGGTCGGCCTGATCGCCTTCGTCTATGTGCTGCTGCGCCTGCGGGAAGAGCAGCAGCGGGTGCGTGAAAAGGAAGCCGAGCACCAGGGCATGCTCGACCGCCTGCAGGAAAATGAGAACCGCTTGCGCGCCATCATCGAATCCGAGCCGGAGTGCGTCAAGCTGCAGGCCGCCGACGGCACCGTGCTGGAGATCAACCCGGCCGGGCTGGCCCTGGTCGGCGCCGAGCGGCCGGAGGACATCATCGGCAGGAAGATCTTCACCGTCGTCGCGCCCGAATACCGTGATTACTACCGTGAGAACATGCGCCGCGTCTTCGAGGGCGAATCCGTCGTCTACGAGTTCAAGTCGATCACCCTGAAGGGCCGCACGGCCTGGATGGAGTCGCATGCCGTGCCGCTGCGCGACGCCCGCGGCAACATTTATGCCCTGCTCGGCATCACGCGCGACATCACCGAGCACAAGTGGGCCGAGGAGCAGGCGCGGCGTCACCAGACCGAGCTGGCCCGCGTCGCCCGCCTGTCGACCATGGGCGAGATGGCCACCGGCATCGCCCACGAGCTCAACCAGCCGCTCTCGGCCATCGCCAACTTCGCCCGGGGCTGCCTGCGCCGGCTGCGCGGCGGGGAAGTCGCCTGTGCCGATCTGGTCGTGCCGCTCGAGGAGATCTGCCAGCAGGCGGAGCGCGCCGGCGAGGTCATGCGGCACGTGCGCGACTTCGTGCGCAAGCGCGAAACGCGCATGACCGCCGTCGACATCAACCGGGTCGTGCGCAGCGCGGTCAAGCTGACCGAGCTGGAAAGCCGGCAGCAGTACGCCCACGTCAGCCTCCACCTGGCGCCGGAGCAACCGCGCGTCTGGGCGGACTCGATCATGATCGAGCAGGTGATCTGCAACCTGCTGCGCAATTCGGTCGAAGCCATGGCGGAGGCGCGCTCGCCGCACCGTGAGGTGAAGGTGAAGACCAGCCGCCGGGACGACGAGACGGTGGAGATCGAGGTCAGCGACACCGGCCCCGGCATCGACGGCGCGCTCATCGACCAGGTCTTCGACCAGTTCTTCACCACCAAGCCCGACGGCGTCGGCATGGGGCTGTCCATCAGCCGCTCCATCGTCGAATCGCATGGCGGCCACCTGCGGGCGGAGTCGCGGGCGGGCTGCGGCACCACGTTCCGGTTTACCCTGCGCGCCATCGGGCGCACTTTGGCGACCAATGAGCGACGCTACAGTCTTCATCATTGACGACGACCAGGCCGTCGCCCGCAGCCTGCGCTGGCTGATCGAGACGGTGCAGCTGAAGGTGGAGACCTTCACATCGGCGCAGGATTTCCTCGACCACTACGACGCCGACAAGCCCGGCTGCCTGGTGCTCGACGTGCGCATGCCGGGCATGAGCGGCCTGGAGCTGCAGGAACGCCTGACCGCGCGCCGCAGCTACCATCCGCCGATCATCTTCATCACCGGCCACGGCGACGTGCAGATGGCGGTGCGCGCCGTCCAGGCCGGCGCCTTCGACTTCGTCGAGAAGCCCTTCAACGACCAGGACCTGCTCGACCGCATCCAGAAGGCAATTACCCACGACGCCGGCCAGCGCGGCAAGGAGGAACAGCGCTCCCAGCTCAAGGCGCTGTTCGCCAGCCTGACGCCGCGCGAGCGCGAGGTGCTCGACCGCGTGGTGGAGGGCATGTCGAACAAGGGCATCGCCAATGCGCTCGGCCTGAGCGCGAAGACGGTGGAGGTGCACCGCGCCAAGGTCATGGAGAAGCTGCACGCTCGCTCGCTCTCCGATCTGGTCAAGATGGCCATGCAGAACCAGGCGGCGTGAAAAAAAAGCGGGGCGGCGCGGAGGGAAGTGCGCCGCCCCGCCAAGACTGATTTTTATGCCAGGTAGTGGTCTACCAGCAGCGCGGCGAAGAGCAGGAACAGGTAGGTGATCGAATAGCGGAAGGCGGCCTGCGCGCCGCGGTCGCTGTAGCGGCGCAGTATGCGCCAGGCGTGGGCGATGAAGAGGGCGTCGAGCGGGATCGCCGCGGCCAGGTAGAGCCAACCGCTCATGCCGATGAAGAAGGGCATCAGCGTCACCGCCGTCAGGCCGAGGGTGTACGCGAAGATGCAGCGTTGCGTGTATTCGCGACCGCACACCACCGGCAGCATCGGCAGCCTGACGTCGGCGTACTCGTGGGCGCGATAGAGCGCCAGCGACCAGAAATGCGGCGGCGTCCACACGAAGACGATGAGGAACAGCAGCCAGGCCTCGCCCGGCGCCTGGCCGGTGACGGCGGCCCAGCCGAGCACCGGCGGCATCGCGCCCGAGGCGCCGCCGATGACGATGTTCTGGGGCGTGCGCGGCTTCAGGATCACCGTATAGACGATGGCGTAGCCGACGAAGGTGGCCAGCGTCAGCCACATGGTGAAGGCATTGACGAAGACGCCGAGCAGCAGCAGCCCGCTGCCGCCGATGGCGGCGGAGAGGAGCAGGGTCTCGAGCGAATTGACCTCCCCGCGCGGCAGCGGACGGCCCTGCGTGCGCGCCATCACGGCGTCGATTTCCTGCTCGATGAGGCAGTTCATGGCGGCGGCGGCGCCGGCCACCAGGGCGATGCCGAGCGTGCCGGCGAACAGCGCCTGCAGCGGCACCATGCCCGGCGCGGCGAGGAACATGCCGATGACGGCGCAGAACACGATCAGGGTGTTCACCCGCGGTTTGGTCAGGCGCAGGTAGCGGCGAAGGCGTTCGGTCGGGCCGGGGCGGGCGGTGAGGATCGTATCGGCCATAAGCGGGCATCTCCGGTGCGGTAATGGCGGATCCAGTCTATGCCACTCGCGGTTTCGTTCAATCAGTAACATCCTCAGTGCGCCTAGGTAATCTCCCTGATTGCGCCGCCTCTCCCCGGGGCTTATCGTTCGGCCCAATAAGAAGAAATGTACGCAGAAAGTACGCAGGCCAAGACTTTCGCCTGTTACGCGCGGCATGCGGACGAACCGATCAATTTAGAGGAGGAGGCAATTGCCATGCTGGATTCCGTGTTTACCGGCTGGGGAGCGTTCTGGGCGGTCATCGTCATGTTCGCTCCCTTTGCCCTGATGGGCATCTACATTGTCCGCAGGAAGAGCGTGGTCGATACCGGACCGACCAGTCTGCAACCCAGCGAGTTCGCGCCCATCGAGGGAGTCTGGCTGACCATCGCATTCATTTTCTTCGTCATCGTCAACCTGGCCGGCCTCAAGTTCATCCCCTGGGCCGCCGCCGCGCCCTCGTCCGGCGTCGGGCCCGTGCAGGAGATCGATTTCACCGCCAAGTCCTGGGCCTACGACCTCTCCAGCCGGCAGATCGAAACCGGCAAGCCGGTGCGCTTCTCCGGCCGCTCCAGCGACACCCAGCACGGCTTCGCCGTCTATCACCCGGACGGCAGGATGTTGTTCACCATGCTGATGATGCCGAACACCACCAAGCCCACGTCGGTCGTCTATACCTTCAAGGAGCCCGGCACCTACAAGGTGCGCTGCCTCGAATACTGCGGCATCGCCCACCATGCGATGCAGGACGAACTGACCGTCGTCAAGAGCAACTGAGCGTCACCCCAACGAGGAGGACACGAAATGAGTTTCGCCACATCGGTTGTCAATAACACGCCGATCTTCGGCAAGATGATTGCCGTCGACAAGAGCACCGGCCTCGAGGACATCAACGCCTGGCCGGCGCTGATGATCATGAGTTCCTTCATCTGGCTCGTCGTCGCCGGCGTGCTCGGGCTGGTCCTGCCGGCGACGCAGATTTTCCAGGCCGGCGAGGACCACTACTACACGGCGATGACGCTGCATGCCGCCGCGCTGGTCTTCCCCTTCTCGGTGCAGCTCATGATGGGCGTCGGCCTGCACCGCTCCGGCGGCTGCGTCGGCAAGGCCATCACCGGCTGGCTGCCGGCGATGACCTGGCTGACCATGAACCTCGGCTCGGCCATCCTCACCGTCGCCGTGCTGATGGGACTCAAGGTCAGCCTGATGGTGATGTTCCCGCTGCCCCTGGTCGGCGCGCAGATGGGCGTCTGGAGCATGAGTTCGGTGATCGTCGGCTTCACCGGCATCTATCTGGTGCTGGCCAGCATGATCCTGTTCTACCCGATGCTGATCATCAAGATGATGTTCTTCGGCCGCAAGCGCGCCGAGCTCGTCCTCTCCGAGCGCTCGCTCAACGACCCCGGCATGCTCGGCATGATCCTCTCCGCCATGGTCCTGCTGCTGACCGGCCTGCCGCTGGTGGTGGTCGGCACCACCCTGCTGCTGGCGCTGTACCACATCCTGCCGATGTCGATGGCGGCCTGGGCCGCCGACCCGGTGGTGTTCCAGTATTCCTTCTTCTTCTTCGCCCACAACCTGATGGAAGCGATGGCCATCATGGTGGCGAGCGCGATCTACGCCACCCTGCCGCTGTATCTGGCCGACGGCTCGCGCAAGCTCTTCAGCGACAAGATGGCCAACCTGGCCCTGTGGATCCTGCTGGTGACCTCGATCACCTCCGGCCTGCACCACTTCATTACCTTCTACCCGAACCAGCCGGCGGCCCTCTCCTACTGGGGCAGCATCATGAGCTGGGGCACCGGCATCGGCGCGGCGCTGAGCATTTTCACCGTCTTCGCTACCATCTGGCAGCACGGCCTGAAGCCCGAAGTCGGGCTCATCGCCGTGCTGATCGGCTGGGGCCTCTACATCTTCGACGGCGCCAGCGCCATGGTCACCTCCAACATCGCCTGGGCCTACCAGCTGCACGGCACCATGTGGCAGAGCGGCCATACCATGACGGTCGTCCTGTCCATGGCCATGATGTGGATGGGCATCCTCTACCACCACTATCCGGTGATCACCGGCCGCAAGCTCGACCCGGCGCTGGGCCGCCTGTATGTCAGGCTGGTGACGGTGGGCAGCATCGGCGTCGCCAGCGTCATGCTGATGGCCGGCGCCGACGGCATGCCGCGGCGCATCGCCGACTGGCACCAGGAGGGCTGGATGCTGTGGGGCAACCTGTTCATGGTCTTCGGCCTGATTCTCGGCGCCGCCTTCCTCGTCTATCTCTACAGCCTGATGAAGGCGAGCGAAATGTCCGCGACGATGGGCCGGCAACTGGCCCGAGCCTGACCGGCGCAGACCGGGAGAAGCGTCCGCAGCGATGCGGGCGCTTCTTTTTTGGCATTTTCGCCATGCCCTGCAAGCTCTGCGGCCTGCCCCTGCCGAAACCGCCGGTCAGCGACGGCGGCCATGACTTTTGCTGCATCGGCTGCCGCGAGGTGTATCGCACTTTCGGAGAGGACGTTTTCGCCGCGCAAAAAGTCAGTCCCCGCGAGACGGCGCCCGTGGCCGAGGGCCGCGAAGCCTATCTGTGGATCGACGGCATGCATTGCGCCTCCTGCGAATTCCTCATCGAGCGGCTGGCGCGGAAGATTCCCGGCGTGCTCGCCGCCGACTCCAGTTACGCCACCGCCACCGCCCGCATCGCCTATGACCCGGCGCAGGTGAAGGAAGCCGAACTGCCGGGCCGCCTCAGCCGCCACGGCTATCGTGCCCGGCTGCGCAGCGAGCCGGCGCCGGAGTACGACGAGCGGCCCGACCTGCTGCGCCTGGTGTGCGGGGTGACCGCCGCCTCGCTGGTGATGATGCTGACCTTCCTCTTCATTTATCCGGTGCACGGCGGCTGGCTGACGATGGAGGATTACCACGAGATCCGCTGGCTCGCCTTCGAAGCCGTACCGCTCTTTCTCTGCCTGCTGACGACGATCCTCGTCTTCTACGTCGGCTGGCCGGTCCTGCGCGGGGCGTGGACCGGCCTGCGCGCCGGCATGCCCAACATGGACGTCCTGCTCGCCCTGTCCATCCTCTCGGCCTACGGCTACAGCGTCATCCAGCTCGTCAACCGCTCCATCGATCTCTACTTCGAGGTCGCCGGCACGCTGGTCATGATCATCACCATCGGCCGCTTTCTGGAGCGCTCGGTGCGCGCGCGCGCCACCGAATCGCTCAACGCCATCCTGCGTGCCTGGGCGCCGCAGGCCTGCGTGCTGCGCGGCGGCCAGTATCTCGACTGTCCGCTCGACCAGGTGCGGCCGCACGATCGCGTCTTCGTGCGGCAAGGCGAGGCCATTCCCGTCGACGGCAGCGTCGTCGCCGGCCGCGGCGCGGTGGACGAGTCGCTGATGACCGGCGAGCCCTTCCCGGTGGCGCGCGGCGAGGGCGAGCGAGTGCTCGGCGGCAGCCGCCTGCTCGAGGGCAATCTGGAAATCGATACCGGGCCGCAGGTGGAAAGCCGCATGGCCAACCTTGCCCGCATCCTCTGGAACACGCAGAGCGCCAGCAGCGGGCTGCAGGCCCGCGTCGACCGTCTCTCGCGTCGCCTCGTGCCCGGCGTGCTGGCGCTGGCGCTGCTGGTCGGCATCGTCTTCCAGCTGACCGGCGCCGGCACGGAAAGGGCCCTGCTCGCCGCGCTCGCCACGCTCATCGTGACCTGCCCGTGCACCTTCGGGCTGGCCATTCCCCTCACCACCGCCGCGGCGATCGATGCCGCGCTGCGCCGCGGCATCGTCGTCACCGGCCCCGATCTCTTCGAAAAATCGCCGCGCGTCGATGTCGTCGCCCTCGACAAGACCGGCACCCTCTCCAGCGGCGAAATGGCCGTGGTCGAGGTGCTCGGCAATGCCGAGCTTGCCGCCCGTGCCGCCGCCGTCGAGCGGCACTCGCCGCATCCGGTGGCGCGCGCCATCGCCCAGCTCGACGCCGGCCGCAGCGCCGGCGAGGTGGAGCTCCACCCGGGGCGCGGCGCCGTCGCCACGGTCGGAGGCAAGCGCGTCGCCGTCGGCAGCCGCGCGCTGTTCGCCACGCTCGGCTGGGCGGTGTCCGAAGCGCTCGCCGCCCGCGCCGAGCAGAACCGCCGCGGCGGGAGCGTCGTCTCCTACGTCGGCTGGGACGGCGCGGCGCAAGGCGCCATCCTCACGCGCGACCGCGCGCGGCCGGCCTGGGACCGCGTCGTCGAATCGCTGCGCCGCCACTGCCGCGTCGTGCTGCTCACCGGCGCCGAGCATCCCGAAGGCTATCGCCAGCATGTCGACGAAGTGCATGCCGGCGTGCCGCCCGAAGCCAAGGCCGCCGTCATCCGCCGGCTGAAGCGCCGGGGCCGCGTCGCCATGATCGGCGACGGCAGCAACGACGCGCCGGCGCTGGCCGAGGCCGACCTCGGCATCGCCTTCGGCGCGCCCACCGCGCTGGCGGCCGAGGCCGCCGACATCGTCATTCCCGGCAAGCGCCTCGAGCGCGTGCTGGAAGCTTTCCTCCTCATCGGCGTCACGCGCCGGCGCATCCGCCAGAACCTCGGCTGGGCGCTGGGCTACAACGCCATCGCCATCCCGCTGGCGGCCACCGGCATGCTCAGCCCGCTCGTCGCCGCCGTGGCGATGTCGTTGAGCAGCATCCTGGTGGTGATCAACGCGGCGCGCCCGATCCTCGGCAAGGACCCCTTCGAGGGCGAAGGCGAAGACGAGGGCGGCGAACGCCCGGCACCCGTCCCCGGCGCGCCGTCCTCGGCGCGCTAGACGGTCTCCAGCACGCCCAGGCAGCGCTCCCGCAAGGCCGCCAGGCAGGCGCGCGCCGCGCCGCGTCCCGGGATGACGCAGTCCGGCGCGATCTCCAGCAGCGGCTCCAGCACGAAGGCGCGCAGGTGGGCGGCGGGGTGGGGCAGCACGAGGTCGTGCTCGTCCATCGTCGTGCCGCCGTAGAGCAGGAGATCCAGGTCGAGCGTGCGTGGCCCGTTCCTGAATTCGCGCCGCCGCCCGTGCGCCGCCTCGATGGCGTGCAGCGCGGCGAGCAGCCGGCGCGGCGGCAGCGTCGTCGCCACCAGCGCGGCGGCGTTCACGAAATCCGGCTGCGCGGCAAAGCCCACCGGTGCGCTGCGGTAGAGCGAGGAGCGCGCCAGCAGCACGCAGCCTTCCAGCGACGAGAGCGCGGCGAAGCCGCGCAGCAGCTGCGCCGCCGGATCGTCGAGGTTGCTGCCGAGGCCGATGAAGGCGTGGATGGGTGTCATCCCTGCTTTTCAGCAAGGAGCGCGCCAGCGCCCGAACCCGCGAAAGCCGCTGCCCGGCGCACGAAAAGCGTGACAGCCCTGCACAGAGTGTTCCGTTCGCGGAGCAGTTTCGGCGCGAATGCAGGCGGCACGGGACATGCTTATCCCTTCCCATCGAACCGGGAGGAGACCGCAGCATGAACCAGAACGACCTGGCCCTTGCCCTGCAGGAGCCGCGCCATGACAGCCCGCATCCGCACGCCTGGCTGACCCTCGCCGCCGGCCATGCGCCGCGCGGCGAAGTGCTGGCCCACCCCTCGCCGCAGCCGGTGCGCAGCAGCCTCTTCGTGCGCCGCCTGCGCATGGACGCCCGCATCGGCGTCTACGACTGGGAGAAGGCCGCGCCGCAGCCGCTGCTGATCGACCTCGAGTTCGACCTCGTCTCGCTGCTCGCCTGCCACACCGACCGCCTCGGCGACACGGTCGACTACGCCGAGGTGGTGGCGCGCCTGCGCGAGCTCGCCGTCGAACGCCACTACGATCTGGTCGAGGCGCTCGCCGAGGCGATGGCGCTCGCCGTGCAGGGCGAGTTCGGCGTGCCCTGGTTGCGCCTGACGCTCACCAAGCTGGCGCCCATCCCCGGCGCCGAGGTCGGCATCGTCCTGGAGCGCGGCCGCCGCGCCTGATCGCCATGCGCAGGGAAGAGCCCGTCCTGCCCGGCGCCGCCGACGAGTTCGCGAAGCTCGCCGACGATCTGCGCGCGGCCGACCTCGCCCTGCTGTGCACCGACGCCTGCGGCGGCATCCTCTTCTCGCACATCGGCGAGGCCATGGCCGGCGATGTCGCCGCCGACCTGCGCCCCGGCCAGCGCTGGCTGCCCGGCCGCAGCCAGATCGTGGACAAGTTCCACTGCCACGCCGAGGCCGTGCCCGGCGGCGACGGCGCATCCGTCGCCGTGCTCAGCCGCTCCAGCGCTGCCTCGCCCTACGCCGCCGCGCTGGCGCGCATGGCCGCGCGCCTCGTTGCCTATCGCGCCGCCGCGGCCGGCGCCGCCGCCCTGCCCGAGGGGCCGGAACTGGCCGCGCACCGCGCCCGCCTCGGCGCCGCCGCGCGCGTCTGCGGCAGCGACCCGGCCATGAAGCGCAACCTCGAACTCGCCCAGCACCTCGCCCAGCGCGGCGTGCCGATCCTGCTCGCCGGCGAGACCGGCACCGGCAAGGAGGTCTTCGCGCGCGGCCTGCACGAACTGTCGCACCGCTACGCCGGCCCCTTCGTCGCCGTGAATTGCGCCTCCATCCCCGAGGCGCTGATCGAGTCCGAGCTGTTCGGCTACCGCAAGGGCGCCTTCACCGGCGCCGCGCGCGAGGGCTACCGCGGCCGCATCCTGCAGGCCGACGGCGGCACGCTGTTCCTCGACGAGATCGGCGACATGCCGCTCGCCCTGCAGGCGCGCCTGCTGCGCGTGCTGGAGACGCGCGAGGTGGTGCCGCTCGGCGGCGAGCAGGCGGTGAATGTCGACCTCCAGGTGGTGAGCGCCACGCACCGCGACCTCGCCGCCGCCGTGCGCGCCGGGCTCTTCCGCGAGGACCTCTACTACCGCCTCTGCGGCATGCTCATCGAACTGCCGCCGCTCAGGCGCCGCGCCGACCGCCGCGCCCTGCTGCTGCGCGTCCTCGCCGAGGAATCGCAGGGCCGCGCCGTATTCGCCCCCGCCGCGCTGGAGCTGCTCGACGAGCACGCCTGGCCCGGCAACTTCCGCGAGCTGCGCAACGCCGTCAAGGTGGCCCTCGCCCTGACCGCCGACGACATCATCCGCCCCGAACACCTGCCGCCCGCCATCGGCAACGGCGCCGCCGCGCCGGACGACGAGCGCGGCGCCCTGCTCGCCAGCATCGAGCGCCACCGCTGGAACCTTTCCGCCGTGGCGCGCCGCCTCGGCATCTCGCGCCGCACCCTGTACCGGCGCATGCACCGGCTCGGCATCCTCGTCGCCGTGGATGGCGAGCATGGCTGAACAGCCCTTCACCGGAGAAGAGGAACTCGCCGCCCTGCTGCGGGAGGATTTCCCGCCGCCCGCCGAGCGCCGCTGCGCCTGGGTGCTCACCGGCTCCGGCCACTTCCTGCGCGAATCGCTCGAACTCGCTCTCGCGCTCCCCACGGTCGACCTCTTCCTCAGCCGCGCCGCCGAGGAGATCCTGCCCATGTACGGCTGGCCGCTCGGACAGCTGCGCCGGGCGCTCGGCGCCAACGGCCGCCTGCTGCGCGAGACCAACTACAGCTCGGTGCCGGTGGGCCTGCTCTACCGCGGCCGCTACCACAGCGTGGTGCTGGCGCCGGCCACCTCCAACACCGTGGCGAAATGCGTCATCGGCCTCTCCGACTCGCTCGCCACCAACATGTACGCCCAGGCCGGCAAGTGCCGCATCCCCTGCATCGTCTTCGCCTGCGACACCGAGCCGGTGGTGGTCACCGACGCGCCGGGCGGCCGCGTCGTGCTCTACCCGCGCCGCATCGACCTCGACAACAGCGAGCGCCTGCGCGGCTTCGAGGCCACCACCGTCGTCGCCAATCCGGCCGAGCTCGCCGCCGCGCTGCGCGCGCGCATCGCCGAATGGGAGGGCGCATGCAGCGCATCCTCTTCCTGACCGGCCGCCTGGCCGAGCCGGCCCTGCGCGCCACCCTCGAGCGCCTCGCACCCGGCCGCTTCGCGTGGGAGGTGCGCCAGCTCGGCCTGCAGGTGGCGGCGCTGATGACCGCCGAGCTGATCCGCCGCCGCCTCGCCCAGCCGCGCGGTTTCGACTGGGTCATGGTGCCGGGGCGCTGCCGCGGCGACCTCGAGGCGCTCTCCGCCGAGCTGGGGCTGCCGGTGCGGCGCGGCCCCGAGGAGCTCGCCGACCTGCCCGAGCACTTCGGCGAGAAACCGAAGCGCCGCGACCTCTCGCGCTATTCGGTGAAAATTTTCGCCGAGATCGTCGACGCGCCGCGCCTGTCCGTCGACGCCATCGTCGGCCGCGCGCGCGAGCACGCCGCCGACGGCGCCGACGTCATCGACCTCGGCTGCCTGCCCGAGACGCCCTTCCCGCACCTCGAGGAAGCCGTCGCCGAACTCAAGCGCCGCGGCCACGCCGTCAGCGTCGACTCGGTGGACGAGGCCGAGCTCGCGCGCGCCACGCGCTGCGGCGCCGACTACCTGCTCTCGCTCACCGAGCACACCCTGCACATCGCCGACGAGGGCACGGCCGTGCCCGTGCTGATCCCGGCGCGGCGCGGCTCCTACGCCTCGCTCGCGCGCGCCGTGCGCGCCATGCAGAAGCGCGGCCGGCCCTTCCTCGCCGACCCGATCCTCGAGCCGATCCACTTCGGCTTCGCCGACTCGCTGCACCGCTACCGCCGCCTGCGCCGGCAGTTTCCGGAGCTCGGCATCCTGATGGGCGTGGGCAACCTCACCGAGCTC
>JAANMT010000612.1_pt1 | contig 38793 bp, 32 predicted proteins | sample 7279711 | NCBI WGS metagenome assembly JAANMT01 (sample SAMN14094538, study PRJNA606508) | bioreactor metagenome | isolation source: A lab-scale SPAN reactor treating ammonium-rich wastewater day 1 | place: Ireland: Galway | collected 2017-01-16 | reverse complement strand
CGCCGAGAGCTTCGTCTGCGGGTCGGCCACGATGGCGTCGATCAGCGTGCGCAGGTGCCCCGCCATGCGCTCGATCGTCGCTGCCTCGAACAGGTCGGCGCTGTAGGTCAGGTGCGCGTGGAGGCCTTCGGCCGTCTCGGTCATCACCAGCCACAGGTCGAACTTGGCCGTGCCGTTCTCGAGGGGTTCGAGGCGCGCCGGGCGGCTGCCGATCTGGAACTCGCAGTCGGGCAGGTTCTGCAGGACGAACGCCACCTGGTACAGCGGGTTGCGGTCGATGTCCCGGTCCGGGTTGAGGTGCCGCACCAGGACGTCGAACGGCAGGTCCTGGTGGGTGTACGCGTCCAGCGCGTGCGCGCGCACGCGCCGCAGCAGTTCCACGAACCCCGGGTCGCCCGAGAGGTCGGTGCGCATGACGAGTGCGTTGACGAAGAAGCCGACCAGCTTCTCGAGGTCCGGCCGGCTTCGACCGGCCACCGAGGTGCCGACCGCAAGGTCGGTCTGGCCGCTGTAGCGCATCAGCAGCGTCTGGAACGCCGCCAGCAGCGTCATGTACAGCGTGGCGCTTTCGCGCAGGGCGAGCGCCTTCAGCGCCGCGAGTTGCCGGGCGCCGATGTCGAAGGCGACCGTGCCGCCGCGATGTTCGGCCCGCCCGGGGCGCGGCCGGTCGTAGGGCAGCGCGATCGGTTCGATCCCCGCCAGCCTGCGGGTCCAGTAGTCGAGCGACGGCTGCAGCGCGCCGTCCCTGGCGCGACTGCGCTGCCAGCGCGCGAAGCGCCCGAAGCTCACCGGCAACGGCGGCAACGCGGCCGGGGCGCCGCTCTCGAACGCGTGATACAGCGCGGCGAGTTCGCGTGCGATCACCGATCTCGACCACCCGTCCGAGACGATGTGGTGGACGACGATCAGCAGGACGTAGTCGTCGCCGGCCAGCCGATAGAGCCGCGCACGCACCAGCGGCGCGCACGAAAGGTCGAAGGGTTCGAGCGCGCGCTCGTGCATGCGGCGCGCGAGTTCCTCCTCACGGACACCGGCGGGGATCTGCCCGAGGTCTTCGGTCGGCAGCGCGATCGTCGCGTCGTCGGCCACGTGCTGGCGCGGCTCGCCTTCGTGCTCGACGAAGGCGGTGCGCAGCGGGTCGTGACGTTCGATCAGCGCCTGCAGGCTGCGCTGCAGCGTCTCGGGATGCACACTGCTCAGCCGCGCGTTCAGCGCGATGTTCCACGATCCGTTGGGGCCGGCGAGCTGGTCGAGGAACCACAGCGCCTCCTGGGAGAACGACAGTGGCGCCATCGCTGCGTCGTCGTGGCGAAGATCGGTCGATCCTGTGCTCATTGTCCTGTTTCTGTCGGGCGTGCCGATTGGCGGGCCGCGCGCGCGGCGGCGACCATAACATGGCCCGAGTTTCGCATCGCCGTCGGTGATCGATTGCCCGCCGGTGAGCGACCGGCCCATCCTCCCCGATCGACGGTGCGCGACAATTCGCTGCGGTGTGACTTCGAAGGCGCAGTCGAGGAACGGCGATGCAGGCGGAACAGGTTCGGCGATGACGCACGGCCCCCTCGTGAAGGGCGCCGCGTGGAGCGTGGCCGGCCGGGTGTTCGAACTGGGCGTGGGGCTCGCCGCGGTTGCCCTGGTCGCGCGCTGGGTCGGTCCGGCTGCCTGGGGCGTGTTCTCGCTTTCCTACGTGATCGTCGGTCTGGTGGAGATCGTCGTCTCCGACAGCCCCGGCGACACCCTTGCACAGCGCAGCGAGTTGCGCCGCGGCCACTGCAACGCGACGTTCATCGGCGCCCTGGCCGCCGCGCTCGCCGGCTGGGGGTTGATTGCGGCGGGGGCCACGGACATCGCCCGCTGGCTCAGCGGCGGCAACCTCCTGGCGGAGATCCTGCCGCTGCGCGCGGCCACCCTGCCGCTCACCGCCCTGGCAGTGGTGCCGACGGCGCTGCTGATCCGCGCCCAGCGCATGAAGGCGCTCGCGGGGGCAGGCGCTGCAGCGGGGGTGCTGGCTGGCCTCGTGGGCATCGCAACGGCGTGGGCGGGGGCGGGCGTGTGGAGCCTCGTGGCGATGGAGCTGGCCCGGCAGCTGGTGCAGGTCGTGCTGGTGCTGTGGCTCGCCCGTTGGCGCCCCGGCGTGCGAGCGAGCCGGCGCGACGCGCTGGACCTGTTCGGCTACACCGCCAGCACCTGGGGCGCGCTCGGGCTCGGCTACGCCAACGGGCAGCTGCCGCGGCTGCTGATCGCCTCGGCGCTCGGCACCGAGGCACTGGGCCTGTATGCGCTCGCCGAGCGGATCTACGACCAGGTCTTCGGGTTGCTGATGGCGCCGCTGTATCGGGTCCTGATGCCCGGGATCGCACGCGTGCAGGCCGATCGTGAAGCGGCGCGCGCCCTCGCCGCGACGATGATGCGCGTCGCGGCGTCGATCGCCAGTCCGCTGTACCTCGGGTTGGCCGCCGTCTCGGGGCTGCTGGTGCCGCTGGTGTTCGGCGAGGCGTGGCTCGGAGCGGTGCCGGTCGTCCAGTTGATGATGCTGCTCGGCCTGCGGTCGTCGATGTCGATCGTGCAGATGTCGGTGGTGCGCGGAATGGGGCGGGCGGACTGGCACCTGTGGGCCGCGCTGCTCGGCTTCGCCCTGACGCTCGCGCTCGTGTATGCGGCGCTCGACCATGGTCTGCTGGCCGTGACAGCGGCAATCGTCCTGCGCTCGGTCATCATGTGGTGGCCGTACGCGCGTTTCGTCCGTCAGCTCACCGGACTGACTGCCGGCCAGCAAAGCCGTGCGGTCGCCGGCCCGGGTGTCGCGGCGCTGGCGATGGCCGTGCTCACGGCCGGTTACCTGGCCTGGCTCGGTGCGTCGATTCCCGCGCCCGTGGCGCTCGCCGCTGCAGTGCTGCTCGGGGCGAGCGCATACTACGCGCTGCTCGTGCTGTTCGCACCGGACGCCGCAGCGGTCGCTCGCTCGGCCATCGTTTTGCTGGCGCGACGCGACCGCGACGGGCTGCGCAGGCTGTTCACCGGGGGCTGAAGGGGCAGGATCGAAGACGCTGGCGACAAGGATGATTCAATGACTGTGCAGCGCATCGCGGTAATCCCTGGAGACGGCATCGGCAAGGAAGTGATGCCCGAGGGCCTGCGCGTGCTGCAGGCTGCGGCACGCCGCTTCGACATCGGCCTGCGCTTCGATCACTTCGACTTCGCCAGCTGCGACTATTACGCGCAGCACGGCGCGATGATGCCCGAGGACTGGAAGGCGCGCATCGGCGGCCACGACGCGATCTACTACGGCGCGGTCGGCTGGCCGGCGACCGTTCCCGACCACGTGTCGCTGTGGGGCTCGCTGCTGCTGTTCCGGCGCGAGTTCGACCAGTACGTCAACCTGCGCCCGGTGCGGCTGATGCCGGGCGTGCCGTGCCCGCTGGCGAACCGCAAGCCCGGCGACATCGACTTCTACGTGGTGCGCGAGAACACCGAGGGCGAGTACTCGTCGGTCGGCGGCAGGATGTTCGCCGGCACCGAGCGCGAGTTCGTGCTGCAGGAGTCGATCTTCACGCGCACCGGCGTCGACCGCGTGCTGCGCTACGCGTTCGAGCTGGCGCGCCGGCGCCCGCGCAAGCGGCTGACGTCGGCCACGAAATCCAACGGCATCTTCATCTCGATGCCGTACTGGGACGAACGGGTGGCCGAGATGCAGAAGTCGTATCCGGACGTCGCGGTCGACAGGTACCACATCGACATCCTCACCGCGCACTTCGTGCGCAACCCGCACTGGTTCGACGTGGTCGTCGCGAGCAACCTGTTCGGCGACATCCTGTCCGACCTCGGGCCCGCCTGCACCGGCACGATCGGCATCGCGCCGTCGGCCAACATCAATCCGGAGCGTCGATTCCCGTCGCTGTTCGAGCCGGTGCACGGCTCGGCGCCCGACATCGCCGGACAGGGTATCGCCAACCCGATCGGCCAGATCTGGTGCGGTGCGATGATGCTCGAGCACCTCGGGCACGCGCAGGCGCACGACGCGATCGTTGCGGCGATCGAGCGGGTGACCGCGAACGGCCCGCGCACGCGCGACATGGGCGGCAGCGCGTCGACGGTCGACGTCGGGCGCGCGGTCGCGGCGGCGCTCGAGGCGGGCGGCTGAGCGATCGGCGCGAGCGACTGCGGTAAAGTCGGCGCAGCATGGACGCGCGCCGGATCCTTCTCGACAGCTTCCGGGCCGCGGTGGCTGCGGCCGATCCGCTGCGCGTGCTTGCCCCCGCACTGCCCGAGCACGAGGAGATCGGGCGCGTGCGTCGCACGCTGGCCGTGGGCGCGGGCAAGGCGGCGGCCAGCATGGCGCTGGCGGTCGAGCAGCACTGGCCGGGCGATGCGCCGCTCGATGGGCTGGTGGTCACCCGTTACGGGCACGGCCTGCCGTGCCGGCGCATCGAGGTGGTGGAGGCCGGGCACCCGGTTCCCGATGCGGCGGGCGAACAGGCTGCCGCGCGGATCCTCGAACGCGCCGTGGCGCTCGGCAGCGGGGACCTGTTGCTCGCGCTGGTGTCGGGCGGTGGTTCGAGCCTGCTCGCGCTGCCGGTCGACACGGTGCCGATCGCCGACCTGAAGGCGGTGACGCGGGCGCTGCTCGCCAGCGGGGCACCGATCCAGGAGATGAACGTGGTACGCAAGCATCTGTCGCGCATCCTCGGCGGACGGCTGGCGCAACGCACGCGGGCGCGAGTGCTCGCGCTGGCGATCTCCGATGTCGCGGGCGACGATCCGTCGTCGATCGCGAGCGGCCCGTGTTCGCCCGATCCTGCGACCTATGCCGATGCGCTGGCGATCCTCGCGCGCTGGCGCGTGGATGCACCTGTCCGCGTGCGCGAGCATCTGGCGCGCGGCGCGCGTGGCGAAGTCGACGAGACGCCCAAGCCGGACGATCCCCTCTTCGCGCGCGTCGAGGTGCGGATGGTGGCCACTGCGCATCGCAGCCTCGAGGCGGCGTCGGTGGCGTTTTCGCGGGCCGGCATCCGGCCGGTCGTGCTCGGCGACACGGTGACCGGCGAGGCCCGCGACGTCGCACAGGTGATGGCGGCGATCGCGCGCGAGATCGTCCGTTACGACCAGCCGTTCGCGCGCCCGGTGGCACTGATCTCGGGCGGCGAGTGCACGGTGACGATCCGCGGCCGTGGCCGCGGCGGGCGCTGCACCGAGTTCCTGCTCGCGCTGGCACGCGAACTCGACGGCGTGCCCGGGGTCTGGGCGATCGCCGCCGACACCGACGGCATCGACGGGTCGGAGCGCAACGCCGGGGCGATTCTCGCGCCGGACACGATGTCGCGCGCGTCGGCGGCAGGGCTCGACGCGCGCGCGCTGCTCGACGACAACGACGCCTGGCGTTTCTTCGACGTGCTCGGCGACCTGGTGACGACCGGACCCACCCGCACCAACGTCAACGACTACCGCGCGCTGGTACTGTTACCGGCGGGCACGGGCTGAGCGCCGCCGGCGCGAGCAGGTGCCGGCGCGCAACGCGCAGCCGCCCGGCCGCACCGGCCGGCACCCCGACACGTCCCACCGGAGCCGCACGTGGACTCGATGACGCTGACCCGCCCCGACGACTGGCACCTGCACCTGCGCGACGGCGACGCGCTGCGCGCAGTGGCCGGCGCGAGCGCCGCGCAGTTCGCGCGTGCCATCGTGATGCCGAACCTGCGCCCGCCGGTGACCACCGTCGAGCAGGCGCTCGCCTACCGGCAGCGCATCATCGCGGCACTGCCCGAGGGCACCGCCTTCGAGCCGCTGATGACGCTGTACCTGACCGACGCCACGCCGGCCGACGAGATCCGGCGTGCGCGCGACCGTGGCGTGGTCGCCGTCAAGCTGTACCCGGCCGGCGCGACGACCCACTCGGAGGCCGGCGTCACCGACCTGCGCCGCACCTGGCCGGTGCTCGAAGCCATGCAGCGTTGCGGCATGCCGCTGCTGGTGCACGGTGAGGTCACCGATCCGGCGGTCGACGTCTTCGATCGCGAGGCGGTGTTCATCGACACCGTGCTCGGGCCGCTGCGCGACGACTTTCCCGCGTTGCGCATCGTCTTCGAGCACATCACCACGCGCCAGGCCGCACAGTACGTCACCCAGGGTGGCGAGACGCTCGCGGCGACGATCACCGCGCACCACCTGCTGTACAACCGCAATGCGATGTTCGCCGGCGGCCTGAGGCCGCACTGGTACTGCCTGCCGGTGCTCAAGCGCGAGGAGCACCGTCGCGCGCTGCTCGACGCGGCCACCGGCGGCCACCCGCGCTTCTTTCTCGGCACCGACAGTGCGCCGCATGCGGCGCGGCTCAAGGAACACGCCGCCGCGTGCGCCGGTTGCTACACGGCCCCGCATGCGCTCGAGTTGTACGCGGCGGCCTTCGAACAGGCGGGCGCGCTCGGGCGGCTCGAGGCGTTCGCGAGCTTCAACGGACCGGACTTCTACCGGCTGCCGCGCAACACGACGCGCATCACCTTGCGCCGCGCGAGCTGGACGGTGCCGGAATCGTTGCCGTTCGCTACCGAACGCATCGTGCCGCTGGCCGGTGGCGAGACGCTCGCGTGGAAGCTGGAGCGCTGACCCGGCGCCGCCGGCCTGCAGTCCCACCGCATGACCGGGGGCACCGACGTGCCGGCGGCGGCGCACCACCCCGCCGATCTCGACGCCGCCTGGTTCGAGCCGTTTCGCCCGTGGGCGGCGCGCAGCGATCCGCGCCCCGCGGGCCGCATCGATCTCGCGCAGCTGAACGCGCTGGCCGCCGCGCGTGGCGTGCGCACCGAAGACGGGCTGCCGCTGTGTTTCATCGATGCACGCGCGTCATCGGCGGCGGGCTACGAAGCTTCGATCGGCGAATCGGGAGCGGTACCGACGCGTGCCGTCGGACCGGGGATGCTGCACGACTGGTTCAACGCGCTCGCCTGGCTTGCGTTCCCGCGCATCAAGGCGCGACTGAACCGGCTGCACCGTCACGCGCTCGCGGTGCGCGCGCGGGGTTGCGCGGGCGGCGGCACGGTCGGCGAGCGCGGGATGGCACCCTCGTTGCCCGCCGGACGCGGTCTGCTGCGAGACGCGGCGACGCTGCTGGACGAAAGCGGCGCGCTGTTCGTCTGCCGCGATCCGGCACTGGCCGTGGCCCTGCGCAACCGTGACTGGCGTGCGCTGTTCGTCGACCAGCGCGCACGATTCGCCGCCGGAGCCGCGGTGCGCGTGCTGGGGCACGGCCTGTGCGAGAAACTGCGCGCGCCTTACAAGTCCGTGTGCGCGCATGCCTGGCTGGTCGAGCTGCCGTCGGGGCTGCTCGAAGGGGTTCCTGGCGAGATTCCCGACGGGACGCTGGATGCAGCGGTTGCGCAGCAACTGCGGCCGGACACGCTGCGCGTGGCGCGCCTGCATCCGCTGCCGCTGCTCGGCGTGCCCGGCTGGTGGCCGCCCAACGCCGATCCGGCGTTCTACGACGATGCGCGCGTGTTCCGGCGCGAACGCCGCGAACGATGAAGAAAAAACCCGCCGTCACGGGCGTGGCGGCGGGCTGAGGTGCAAGGCGCCGGCGTTGCCGGCGTCGCGCGCGAACGCGGATCAGACGGGCGGCGTCACCAGAGCCGCGTGGAAGCCGTCCATCGTCGCGACCAGCACGCCGGCGGTGAAGAGATCCTGCACGCTGTCGTACTGGCCTGCACCCGCGCCGAAGGCGACCCCTTCGAGCACCACCGAGCCGAGCGCGGTCGCGGTTCCGGTGCTGGTTTCGCCCCAGAAGCCCAGCTTGACCGAACCGCTGCCGTTGTCCTCCACCGTCAGGTACTGACTGGGGCTCGACCCCTGGACGAAATCCTCGAACGACAGGTTGGTGTCGGCGTTGGACGTGGTCGGTGCCGGATCCGTCGTTCCGACGTTGGCGTCGGCTGGCGGCGCCTGCCAGGGGGCGGTGTTGAAGGTGTCGAGGGCATCGATCAGGACGATCTTGTCGGCGCCGACCTCGAAGTCCTTGATCACGTCGGCACCGTTGCCGGCGCGCATCGAGTAGACGAAGGCGTCGGCGACGTGGTTGGCGGTGGCCGCGGTGTCGCCGAAGGCGCCGCCGTACAGCGTGTCGTCGCCGCCCTGGCCGAAGATCAGGTCGCTGCCCGCACCGCCGACGATCGTGCCGTTGCCGGCGGCGCCGATCGGATCGAGCGTGACGCGATCGACGAACATCGAGTCGGCGTTGCCGTCGGCCTGGGGAATGTCGCTGTAGGCGCGCAGTTCCAGCGCAGTCGTGGCGGCGTTGCCGCCGGTGACGGTCCAGCTCCAGGTCTGGCGGTTCGTGCCCGCGATGTCCGTCACCGTGGGGGCCGTTCCGGACCAGGTGTTGGTCAGGCCGTCGTATTGCGCCAGCAACTGGCCGCCCCAGTACACGCCCATCGACGTGCCATAGTCGTTGTCCGACACCTGCATCGACAGCGTGTATTGGGCCCCCTGGTCGGTGACGACGTCCTGCGAGAGGGTCGCACCGGGCGCGTTCTCGTTGCGCGCCGTCCGCCAGTAGTAGCGCGCACCGCCTCCGGTGTCGTCCTCGGTGCCGAACGCCAGGGCGTTGCCGAGCAGGTTCATGCCGGCGAACACGCCACCGACGTCGCCGCCGCTGTGCTGCGTGACGGGCGTTCCGGACGGGTCGGCCGTGAACTCGGTCGGGGTGTTGCCGACCGTCCAGCCGCCCTGCGCGCCTGCGCCGAACGTGACCACTTCTCCGTCGGCGTTGTAGAGCACGGTCGGGTTGTTCCAGTACTCGAACTGGTAGTTGCGCACCGAGCCGCCGGCGCCGCCGACGAGCACGTCGTTGCCGGCGCCGCCGTCGATGAACGCGGCGCTTCCGACCAGGGTGTCGGCGGCTGCGGTGCCGAGTTCGTACCCGGTGACCGGCGTGGCGGCGCTGGCGTTGCCGGCGGCATCGCTGGCCGTCACCGAACTGGCGGCGCCCGCGGCGAGCGTCCCGGCGGCGAACTGGTAGTGACCGGCGCCGTCGGCGGTGGTGGTCGCGTTGCCCAGCTTGACGGTGCTGCCGGCCAGCGCATCGCCGCTCACCGATCCGTCGGCGGCGGCGACTGCCGTCGGTGCGCCCGGGGCGACCGTGTCGATCGCGACCGCCCGCGTGCCGGCGCTGCTGACGTTGCCCGCCGCATCGCGCGCCGTGGCGCTGATCTCCGTGTTGCCGTCGGCCGGGACTTCACCGGTGGCGAAGGTCACGCTCCAGTTGCCCGAGGCGTCCGTGGTGGCGGTCTTGCTGGTTGTGCCCCAGGTGACGGTCACGGTCGAGCCTGCCTCGGCGTCGCCCGTGACGGCGACCCCCGCAGTGCGCTCGGCTGCGTTCACGACGTTGTCGACCGCGACGGCGTCGACGACCGGCGTCGTCGGTGCGGCCGTGTCGACCGTCACCGCCCGCGTGCCGGCAGTGCTGGCATTGCCCGCCGCGTCGCGTGCGGTTGCGCTGATCGTCGTGCTGCCATTGGCCGGAACCTCACCGCTGGCGAAGTTCACGCTCCAGTTGCCCGAGGCGTCCGCCGTGGCGGTCTTGCTGGTTGTGCCCCAGGTGACGGTCACGGTCGAGCCCGCCTCGGCGGTGCCCGAAACGGGGACGCCCGCCGTGCGCTCGGCGGCGTTCACCGCATTGTCACCGGCAACGGTCGCGATCGTGGGTGCCGGCGGCGCGGTCGTGTCGGTCGACTTCGACGAGCCGCCACCACCGCCGCCTGCGGCAGCAGCCACCCCGAGCAGCGCCAGGCCGCCGAGGATCGCGCCGGTCGGCACACCGGATGCTGCAGCGGCGGCCGGCGCAGCGCCCGCCGCGCCGGAGGTCGGCCCGTACATCAGCGCCTGGTTCTCGCCCAGCGTGGCGATCGGCGGCGTGGACTGCGAGATCGTCACGGCCTGTGCGCCGTCGGCCGGGTCGATGGCCAGTGCGCACGGTGCGCTCGGCGAGCAGTCGGTGTAGAACTTCGTGATCTCGACCGTCTTGCCGTCGGGCAGGTTGTCGACGACCAGCGAGTCGCCGACCCGTTTCGCGGTGAGATTGGCCGGCGCCTTGCCGGTTGCGGTGTCGACGATGCGCACCTGTCCGCCCGGCCACGCACCGACCCGGGTGGCCTGACTTTCGAGCGGAGTGCGGGCGACGGAACCGTCGGCCTTGGTGATTTCGAGCATCAGCGCCATTGCGGGAATCCTCTAAGCGTTTCGTGAAGGCTGGGTGGGGTGATCGGGCCCGTCGTGCAACCGGGGTGCCATTGCAACATCGCGAGCCTGTGCCCGGCGATGAAGGAAATCACGTGTGCTCCGATCGTCGGTTCGGGTGCTTCGACGACTGGCGCAACCAGCGTAGAATGGCGCCTGGAGCGGATCGGACGACCGCTGGCGGTGTCGCTTCGGCGCATCTGCTGGAGGAAGGTCCGGACTCCGCAGGGCAGGATGCTGGCTAACGGCCAGGCGCCGCAAGCCGCGAGGCCCAGGGCGACGGAAAGTGGCACAGAAAGTACACCGCCCAAGCGGCGGCCGGTTCGCCGGCCCCGACGGCAAGGGTGAAACGGCGAGGTAAGAGCTCACCGCGGACCTGGCGACAGGTCCGGCATGCCAAACCCCATCCGGAGCAACATCGAATAGGCACGCGCGCGGTCTTCGGACTGCACAGGGCGGCCCGCCCGAGCGTGCGGGTAGATGGCTCGAGCGGTCGGGTAACCGGCCGCCCAGACGAATGGTCGTCGCGCCGGTTCGCCGGCGCACAGAATCCGGCCTACAGATCCGCTCCACTCCTTCTCCCACGGGTCCGATGCCCGTCGCCTGCGGGCGATGGCGGGCGCCGGTCGAATTATCATAATTGACATTCGGTTCCGGCGCCAAGTATTTCATTGTGCTGGAGAAATTGTGTTGCGGTTCATCATGATCCTCTTAAGACAACCTTAAGTATCTGTTACGTCAGGGAAAAACCATCGTTCAACTTGCCTTGCCCGCCGCTTTTCCGTAAAGTGCAGATTCGTGTAAAAAAGTGCAAATAAGTGGGGTGTACCGACGGCCATGCCGTCGCTCGCCCCGTTCGAGGGCGGATCGGAAGGCATGTTCCAGGGGAGTTCCGCGCTGTTGCTCGACGCGAAGGGTCGGATGACGATCCCGACGCGGCACCGTGACACGCTTTCTGCGCAATGTGAGGGCTTGCTCACATTGACGCGCCACCCGGACGGCTGCCTGCTGGTGTTCCCGCGGCCGGTGTGGGAGACGCACCGCGAACGGCTCGCGGCGATGCCGATCGCCGCACGCGCCTGGGCGCGCATCTTTCTCGGCAACGCGGTCGACGTCGACATGGACGCCACCGGTCGCATCCTGATCTCGCCCGAATTACGCACCGCCGTGTCGCTGAACCGCGAAGTGATGCTGCTCGGCATGGGCAGTCACTTCGAGATCTGGGACACCGGGACGCTGGCGGCCAAGGAGCGCGAGACGCTTGCCGCCGGCATGCCCGAGGCGATCGCCAGCTTCAACTTCTGACCGGTGACGCCAGATCGTGAGCGTGAGCCGCGCGCGAGCACAACAGTCGGGCCTGGCGCACACCAGCCGGTGCTGCTCGACGAGGCGCTCGACGCGCTGGCGATCCGCCCCGTCGGACGCTACGTCGACTGCACCTTCGGTCGCGGCGGGCACAGCGCCGCGATTCTTGCGCGCCTCGGCCCGGAAGGGCGCCTGCTTGCGATCGACCGCGATCCGCAGGCGGTCGCCGTCGGTCGCGCCTGGCGCGACCCGCGTTTCGCGATCGCGCACGCGCGCTTCTCGGAACTCGACGCGGTGCTCGACGCGCACGGCCTCGCGCAACTCGACGGCGTGTTGCTCGACCTCGGTGTTTCGTCGCCGCAACTGGACGATCCGGCGCGCGGCTTCAGCTTTCGCGACGACGGGCCGCTGGACATGCGCATGGATCCGACGCGCGGATCGTCGGCACGCGACTGGCTGCTGCGCGCAACCGCAGACGACATCGCGAAGGTGGTGAAGGATTATGGGGAAGAACGGTTTGCTGTTCAGATTGCAGACGCGGTTGTTGCTCGCCGCCGGCAGGCCGGCGAACAGGCGCTTCGCACCACCGGAGAGCTTGCCGCGCTCGTGGCGGGCGTCGTCAGGCGGCGCGGCCGGGCGCAGCCGGGCAAGGATCCGGCGACCCGCACTTTTCAGGCTCTACGGATTCACGTCAATCAGGAACTCGAGGAGCTCGCGATAGTCCTTGGCAAGGCGGTCGCGCGCCTGGCTCCAGGGGGGCGGCTCGTCGTCATCAGTTTTCACTCGCTGGAAGACCGGATGGTCAAGCAATTCATCGCCCACGAAGCCGGACGCGACGCTGCGCGCGATCCCGTCACCGGGGCGCCGCGCGACGCGGCTGCGCCGCGGCTGCGCGCGATCGGGAAGGTGCTGCCGCGGGCTGCGCGCGCCGCGGGGGGGGGTGCGCGCGGTCGTGCACGCCTGGCCAATCCGCGCGCGCGCTCGGCGGTGATGCGCGTGGCCGAGCGCAGCTGAACCATCGACGCACGAACGGGGAGACGACGATGACCCGCGCGAACATCCTGCTCTCGGCATTGCTGGTCGCCTGTGCGCTCGGTCTGGTCACTTCGCAGCATCGGGCGCGCAAGCTGTTCGTCGACGTCGAGCGCGCGCAGGCGCAGGCGGCGCAGCTCGAAACGGGCTGGAACCAGTTGCAGGTCGAGCAGACCGCGCTTGCCAAGGCGGCGTTGATCGACACGAAGGCGCGTCGCGAGCTGGCCATGCAGCCGGTGTCGGCCGATCGCACGCTGCACCTGGTCGTCGATCCGGTCGAGCGCACGGTGCGCCTGGGTACGCCGCTGCCGGACATCGCGGCCGCGACCGGCAAGCCGGGCTCGCGCAGCCGGGCGGCAGGAGCGCGTCGATGACACGCCGCTCGAACCGCAACGTGCCGTTCGCGTCGAACCCGCTGCTGCGGGTGAAGCTTCCCGCCTGGCGTTCGCAGGCGCTGATGCTGATGGTGGCGCTCGCGTTCGTCGCGCTGGCGGCCCGGGCGGTGTGGCTGCAGGTGATCTCGCAGGGTTTCCTGCAGAAGCAGGGCGAGATGCGCTATGCAAGGACGATCGAACTGCCGGCCTCGCGCGGCAAGATCTTCGACCGCAATGGCGTGGTGCTCGCGTCGAGCCTGCCGGCACGCGCGGTCTGGGCCATTCCCGAGCAGGTCGAGGCGACGCCGAAGCAGCTCGCGGCGCTCGCCAGGTACCTCGACATCGGCGAGCGCGAGTTGCATCGCAAGTTCGCCGGGGAGGATCACAGCTTCGTCTATCTGAAGCGCCAGGTCGACGCCGTGCTGGCCGAGCGCATCGCCGCGCTGGAGATCCCCGGCATCCACCAGCAGCGTGAATACAAACGCTACTACCCGCAGGGCGAGACGTTCGCTCACGTCGTCGGCTTCACCAACGTCGAGGACGTCGGACAGGAGGGGGTGGAACTCGCGCGCAACCCCGAACTGGCCGGCCGCCCGGGGAGCCGGCGCGTGATCCGCGACCGGCTGGGGCGCGTGATCGAGGACGTCGGCGCCGTGCGCGAGCCCCACAACGGCAGCGACCTCGCGCTGTCGATCGACAGCAAGGTCCAGTTCCTCGCGTTCGACGCGCTGCGCGAGGCCGTGCAGACGAACCGGGCGAAGGCGGGCGCGGCGGTGGTGCTGGATGCGCGCACCGGCGAAGTCCTCGCCCTCGCCAACTGGCCGACCTACAACCCGAACCAGCGCGATCAGCTGTCGGGCGCGCAACTGCGCAACCGTGCGATCACCGACACCTTCGAGCCCGGCTCCACGATGAAGCCGTTCACCATCGCGCTGGCGCTCGAGCTCGGCGAGGTGACCCCGTCCACCGTGATCCAGACCGCGCCCGGGCGGCTGACGATCGGTCCGAACACGATCGGCGACGCACACCCGCACGGACCGCTCACCGTCGAGCAGGTGGTGCAGAAGTCGTCCAACGTGGGCACCGCGAAGATCGCACTGGGCATGCCGGCGCAGAAGATGTGGGAGATGTACACCGAGCTCGGCCTCGGGCAGGCGCCGCGGATCGGCTTTCCCGGCGCGGTGGCCGGGCGCGTGCGGCCGTACCGGAGCTGGAAGCCGATCGAGCAGGCGACGATGTCGTACGGCTACGGGCTGTCGGTTTCGTTGCTGCAGCTGGCGCGCGCCTACACCGTGTTCGCCAGTGACGGCGAGCTGCTGCCGCTGTCGATGACCAAGGTCGACGAACGGCCGATGGGCCAGCGCGTGCTTGCGGCGAAGACCGCGCGCTCGGTCAGGCACATGCTCGAGATGGCCGCTGGTCCCGGCGGAACGGCGCCGCAGGCGCAGATCCCGGGGTACCGCGTCGCCGGCAAGACCGGCACCGCGCACAAACGCGACGACGGCCGCTACGTGAACAGGTATCTCGCTTCGTTCGTCGGCTTCGCGCCGGTCTCCGACCCGCGCGTGATCGTCGCAGTCATGGTCGACGAGCCGAGTGCCGGAAAATATTACGGCGGTCTGGTGGCGGCGCCGGTGTTCGCGCGAATCGCCGGCGACTCACTGCGCACGCTGCGCGTGCCGCCGGATGCGCCGCTGGCGCAAGTGGCCATTCCGGGGCAGGCGGTGAAGGAGAGCATGTGAACGGACAGGCCGGGCAGCACGCGATGGCAGCCGCTTCGCTCGGGCAGTGGCTGCGCGGGGTGCTTGCCGAAGGCGCGGCGCTGGCGGCCGACAGTCGCGCGGTGCGTCCCGGAGACGGGTTCATCGCCTGGCGCGGCGCGCGCCATGACGGTCGCGACCACATCGGCCAGGCGATCGAGCGCGGCGCGGCTGCCGTGCTCTACGAGGGCGACGCTTCGATCGCAACCGGTGCGGTGCCGAGTCGCGCGGTGCCGCTGCTGCGGCAATTGGCCGGGCCGATCGCCGCCGAATTCTACGGGCGGCCGAGCGAGCGTCTGGAAGTCGTCGCGGTGACCGGCACCAACGGCAAGACCAGCTGCACGCAGTGGATCGCCCGCGGGCTGGCGAACGCCGGTCGCAGCGCTGCAGTGATCGGCACGCTGGGCAGTGGCATCGTGCGCGCCAGCGACGCGCCTGCGGCGCTCGAGACTTTCGGTCTGACCACGCCCGACGCGGTGGCGCTGCAGCGGATGCTCGCGGAATTCGCCGACGCAGGCGTCGAAGTGGTGGCGATGGAGGCATCCTCGATCGGCCTGGACCAGGGGCGTCTCGATGGCACGCGCATCGGCACCGCGGTGTTCGCCAATTTCTCGCGCGACCACCTCGACTATCACGGCACCGAGGAGGCCTACCTGGAGGCGAAGCGGCGGCTGTTCGGACGGGAGGGGCTGCGTACCGCGATCGTCAATGGCGACGACCCGGTCGCGTCGCAGATCCTCGAAGAGCTGCCCGAGTCGATCCAGACGGTGGCGTTCGGACAGTTGCCCGGCGAGCACGGCTGGCGCGCACGTCGCAAGCTCTCCGCCTACCGGATCGTCGAGGAGCGCGACGCCGCGCTGGTCTCGGTGGGAGGCGACTGGGGCCGTGCACAGATACGGCTGCACACGATGGGCGGGTTCAACGTCGTCAATGCGATGGCAGTCGCCGCAACCTGGCTCAGCCTCGGCGACAGTTTCGACGACGTCATGCAGCGCCTCGAGGGTCTGAGGTCGCTGCCCGGGCGCATGGAGCAGGTGCGCGTCGACGGCGGCCCGCTGGTGGTGGTCGATTACGCGCACTCGCCCGATGCGCTGCTGGTCGTGCTGCAGGCGCTGCGGCCGATCGCCGATGCGCGCGGCGGCGTGCTGTGGTGCGTGTTCGGCGCCGGCGGCGACCGCGACGCGGGCAAGCGTCCGATCATGGGCATGGTTGCCGAGCGCCTGGCCGACCGCGTCGTCGTCACCAGCGACAACCCGCGCAGCGAAACGCCGTTCCGCATCGCCTCGGACATCCGCGCCGGATTCACACGCGAGCCCTGGCTCACCGAGCTCGACCGCGAGGCGGCGATCCGCGGCGTACTCGGCAGTGCCGGTGCGGACGACGTGATCCTGATCGCCGGCAAGGGCCACGAGACCTGGCAGGAGATCGAGGGCCGGCGGCTGCCGTTCTCCGACGTCGAGGTGGCCCGTCGCTGCCTGCGGCAGCGCCTGGAGCAAGTGCGTGTTTGAGTTGCGCCAGGCACTCGGCTGGCTCTCGGCGGGTTGCCTGTACGGTGACGGGGGCGTTCGCGTCGGCGGCGTGTCCACCGACACGCGCAGCATCAGATCCGGCGACCTGTTCGTCGCCTTGCGCGGCGAGCGTTTCGACGCGCACGAGTTCCTGGGCAGGGCGCAGGCGAGTGGCGCGGCGGCGGTCGTCTTCGAGCGCTGGATGCCCGGCATCCGCGTGCCGGCGCTGCGCGTCGCCGACAGCCGGCGCGCGCTCGGCGAGATCGCGCGGGGCTGGCGGCGCCGCTTCGAGCTGCCGCTGATCACGGTGGCGGGCGCCAACGGCAAGACGACGGTCAAGGAGATGGTCTCGGCGATCCTCGCCGGGCACTTCGGCGAGACGCACCGCCTGGCCACCCGCGGCAACCTGAACAACGACGTAGGGGTGCCGCTGACGCTGTTGCGGCTGCGCGGCGAGCATCGCGCGGCGGTGATCGAGATCGGCACCAACCACCCCGGCGAGATCGCGTGGCTGGCGTCGGTGGCGTGCCCGACCGTGGCGCTGGTGAACAACGCGCAGCGCGAGCACCAGGAGTTCCTCGACGGCGTCGAGGGCTCGGCGCGCGAGAACGGCGCCTCGATCGCGGCACTGGACGACGACGGCGTCGCCGTCTTCCCCGGCGACGACTCGCAGGCACCGCTGTGGCGCGAACTCGCGGCGGGCCGCACACGCGTGGAGTTCGGCCTCGATGCAGGCGTTGCCGCGCGCTACGTGGTGCGCGCGGCGCCCGATGCACGCCCGGACGAGTTCGCGCTCGAACTCGCCGGCGAGCGCGTCCAGGTCCGGCTGGCGATCGACGGCGCGCACAACGTGCGCAATGCACTGGCGGCGGCGGCCTGTGCACACGCGCTGGGCATCGGCGCGCAGGCGATTGCCGCGGGACTGGCACGCTCGCGCCCGCCGCCTGGCAGGCTGGCCCGGCTGCGCGGGGCCCACGGTGCGACGCTGATCGACGACAGCTACAACGCGAACCCCGACTCGGTGCGCGCGGCGATCGACGCGCTGGCGGCCTGCGACGGGCGCCGGGTGCTGGTGCTGGGCGACATGGGTGAAATCGGCGCGCACGGTGCGCTGTACCACCGAGAGGTCGGCGCCTGGGCGCGCGAACGCGGCATCACACACCTGCTCGCGCTGGGCACTGCCACGCGTGACAGCGTCGTTTCCTTCGGCGCGGGCGGCGAGCACTTCGACGCGCTCGAGGCGCTGGTGGAGCGCGCGCGCGGGCTGTGCGAGCCCGGGGTGACGGTACTGGTCAAGGGTTCGCGCTTCATGAAGATGGAGCGGGCGGTGGCGGCGCTGGGCGCAACGTCGTCGCAGGAGCAGCACTGATGCTGCTCGAACTGGCGCAATGGCTGGCCAGGGACGTCCGCGCGTTCTCGGTGTTCAGCTACATCACGCTGCGCGCAGTGCTCGCCACGCTCACCGCGCTGGCGATCGGCCTGCTGTTCGGTCCGTCGCTGATCCGCAAGCTGACGGCGATGAAGATCGGCCAGGCGGTGCGCAGCGACGGCCCCCGGACTCACCTGGCGAAAACCGGCACGCCGACCATGGGCGGCGCGCTGCTGCTGATCTCGATCGGTACCGCCACGCTGCTCTGGGCCGACCTGTCGAACCGCTTCGTCTGGATCGTGCTGCTGGTCACGCTCGGCTTCGGCTGGATCGGCTGGATCGACGACTACCGCAAAGTCGTGCATCGCGATCCGAAGGGGATGTCGGCGCGCGAGAAGTACCTCTGGCAGTCGGCGATCGGACTGGTCGCCGCGATCGCCCTCGCCTTCGCCGTGCCCGCGCAGTCCAACGAGCAGGCCTGGCTGTTGTTCACCGACTGGGTGCTCGGCGGTTTTCGCACCGGCCTGCCGGCGCAGGCCGACCTGATCGTGCCGTTCTTCAAGCAGGTGGCCTATCCGCTCGGGGTGCTGGGCTTCATCGTGCTCACTTACCTGGTGATCGTGGGCTCGAGCAACGCGGTGAACCTCACCGACGGCGCCGACGGGCTGGCGATCATGCCGGCGGTGCTGGTGGGTTCGGCGCTGGGCATCTTCGCGTACGCGGCGGGCAATGCCGTGTTCGCCCGGTACCTGCTGATTCCGCACATTCCGGGCGCGGGCGAACTCACCGTCTTCTGCGCGGCGATCGCCGGGGCCGGCCTGGCGTTCCTCTGGTACAACGCGTACCCCGCGCAGGTGTTCATGGGCGACGTCGGCGCGCTGGCGCTCGGGGCCGCGCTCGGCACCATCGCGGTGATCGTGCGTCAGGAGATCGTGCTGTTCATCATGGGTGGCGTGTTCGTCGTCGAGACGCTGTCGGTGATGATCCAGGTCGGCTACTTCAAGTACACGAAGCGGCGCTTCGGCGAGGGCCGGCGCATCTTCCGGATGGCACCGCTGCACCACCACTTCGAAGTCGGCGGCGTCAAGGAGAGCCAGGTCGTCGTGCGTTTCTGGATCGTCACGATGATGCTGGTGCTGTTCGGTCTGTCCACGCTGAAGCTGCGATGAGCCCGGCCTTCGACACCGCGCAATTGCACCTGTTCGACCTGAAGGGCCGGCAGGTGCTCGTGCTCGGCCTCGGCGATTCGGGTGTCGCCATGGCGCGCTGGAGCGCACGCCAGGGCGCGCGCGTGCGCGTGGTCGACACACGCAGCGCCGATGGCGCCGATCTGCCGCAACTGCAGGCGCTGCGCAGCGCGGCGGGCGCGATCGAGTATGCGACCGGGCCCGCGTGGAGCGAGCACTGGCTCGACGGTGTCGACCTGGTTGCCTGGAGCCCGGGCCTGTCGATCGAGCGTGGCGAGTCGGCGCGCTTGCACGCACTCGCGCGCGCGCGCGGCATTGCGGTGGCGGGCGAACTGGAACTCTTCGCGCAGGCGCTTGCCGACCTGCGCGAGTCGGGCTACCGGCCGAAAGTGATCGCAGTGACGGGCACGAACGGCAAGACGACCACCGCCGCGCTGGCCACGCACCTGTGCCGGGGTGCCGGTCTCGATACCGTCGCTGCCGGCAACATCGGCCCGTCGATGCTCGATGCGCTGAGTGCGGCCATCGACGGCGAGACGCTGCCGCAGGTCTGGGTGATCGAGTTGTCGAGCTTCCAGCTGGCGCTGGCCCAGGGATTCGCGCCCGACGCGGCGGCGATCCTGAACGTGAGCGAGGATCATCTCGACTGGCACGCGACGATGGACAGTTACATCGCCGCCAAGCAGCGCATCTACGCTCCGTTCACGACCGCGGTCTTCGACCGCGGCGACGCGGCCACCGTGCCGCGCCGTCCGGGCGCGACTCCCGGGACACGCGGCGCCGAAGCGCGGGGAGCGGGCGCCCCCGCGGGAACCGGTGAGCGGCGTGCCGGGGGGGGCGGCGTGCCGCGGGTGGTCAGTTTCGGTGCCGATGCGCCGCAAGCCGCCGGGGACGTCGGGCTGGTGCGCGATGGTGCGCTCGTCTGGCTCGCGCAGGCGGTCGCCGACGATGCTGCCGCCGGCGCCCGCCGCCGCCGCGAGTCGCCGGCGTTCACCGTGCGCTTGCTGATGCCGGCCGACGCGCTGCGCATCCGCGGCGCTCACAACCGGTTGAACGCGCTCGCGGCGCTCGCCTTGTGCGCCGCGATCGGCGTGCCGATGGCGAAGATGCTGCATGCGCTGCGCGACTACGACGGCGAGCCGCATCGCTGCCGGCTGCTGGCCGTCATCGACGACGTCGAGTACTACGACGACAGCAAGGGCACCAACGTCGGCGCGACGATCGCCGCGCTGCGCGGCCTGGGGCGGCGCTGCCGCCTGATCGCCGGGGGCGACGGCAAGGGCCAGGACTTCGCGCCACTGGCCGCCCCGGTGCGCGAGCACGCTGCCGCGGTCTACCTGATCGGTCGCGATGCGCCGCTGTTGCGTGCCGCGCTCGCGGGCGCCGCCGTGCCGCTGCTCGACTGCGCGAGCCTGGAGCAGGCGGTCGAGCGCGCCGCCCGCGACGCACAGCCCGGCGAGGCGGTGCTGCTGTCGCCGGCGTGCGCGAGCCTGGACATGTTCCGCAACTACCTGCATCGCGGCGCGGTCTTCGGTGACGCCGTGCGCGCACTCGCGGAGGCGCGCGGCGTGGCGATGGAGACGCGATGCTGAGCCTGCGCCTTCCAGGGCGCGCCAGTCGCGCTGCGTCATCGCTCGCGCGCCGCGCCGCGCTGCGCCCGGCAGCGGGTGCGGCTGCGCAAAGTGTCGATTCCGCACTGCTCTGGGTCGTCGCCGCTCTGCTGCTCACGGGTCTGGTGATGGTCCATTCGGCGTCGATCGCGCTTCCGGATTCGCCGCGCTTCGCCAGCTATGCGCCGACGCACTTCCTGGTGCGCCACCTGATGGCGATGGCGATCGGCGTGGCCGCCGCGCTGGTTGCGTTCGCGGTGCCGGTGCGCGAATGGCAGGCGTGGTCGAAATGGCTGTTCCTGGCGGGTCTGGTGCTGCTGGTGATCGTGTTGATTCCCGGCGTCGGCAAGTCGGTCTACGGCGCGCGCCGCTGGTTGTCGCTGTACGTGTTCAACCTGCAACCGTCCGAGTTGATGAAGCTCTTCGTCGTGCTCTACGCAGCCGACTACACGGTGCGCAAGCAGGACTCGATGCAGAGCGTGCGCAAGGGTTTCGTGCCGATGAGCGCCGCGGTCGGGCTGGTGGGGTTGCTGCTGCTGCTCGAACCCGACATGGGCGCGTTCATGGTGATCGCCGCGATCGCGATGGGGCTGCTCTTTCTCGGCGGCGTCGACGGCCGGCTGTTCGCGGCGCTGGTGGTCATCACCGGCACCATCTTCTCGCTGCTGATCTGGCTGTCGCCGTGGCGGCGCGCGCGCATCTTCGCCTACCTCGATCCGTTCGACGAGGCCAACACGCTGGGCAAGGGCTACCAGCTGTCGCATTCGCTGATCGCCTTCGGCCGCGGCGAGCTGTTCGGCGTCGGCCTCGGTGGTTCGGTCGAGAAGCTGCACTACCTGCCCGAGGCGCACACCGATTTCCTGCTCGCCGTCATTGGCGAAGAACTCGGCCTCGTCGGCGTGATGACCATCGTCGCGCTGTTCTTCTGGCTGACGCGGCGCGCCTTCGAGATCGGCCGGCAGTCGATCAAGCTCGAACGCACTTTCGCCGGGCTCGTCGCCAAGGGCATCGGCCTGTGGATCGGGTGCCAGGCGTTCATCAACATGGGCGTGAACACCGGCCTGCTGCCCACCAAGGGCCTGACGCTGCCGCTGATGAGCTACGGCGGCAGCGGCATCCTGGTCAACTGCGTCGCCATCGCCGTCCTCCTGCGCGTGGACCACGAGAACCGGCAACTGATGCGGGGTGCAGCGTGAACGGGCGCACCATCATGATCATGGCCGGCGGCACGGGCGGCCACGTGATGCCGGGCCTGGCGGTGGCCGCCGAGATGCACGCGCGCGACTGGAGCGTGGTCTGGCTCGGCAACCGGTCGGGCATGGAGGCGACGCTGGTGCCGCAGCATGGCATCACGATGCAGTGGGTGCGCATCGGCGGCGTGCGTGGCAAGGGCCTGGCCACCAGGCTGCTGCTGCCGCTGCGGCTCGTCGTGGCGTTCCACGACAGCATTCGTGCGCTGCGCGCGGCGCGACCGTCGGTGGTCCTCGGCATGGGCGGTTACGTCGCATTTCCCGGCGGCATGATGGCCTGGCTGTTGCGCCGGCCGCTGGTCGTGCACGAACAGAATTCGGTGGCCGGACTGACCAACCGGCTGCTCGCGCGACTCGCCGATCGCGTGCTCGAGGCGTTTCCGGGGACGCTCCCCGGAGCCCGATGCACCGGCAATCCGCTGCGCGCCGCGATGCTGCGCGACGAGGCGCCGCAGGCGCGTTACGCGCGCCGCGCGGGCGCGCTGCGGCTGCTGGTGGTCGGCGGCAGCCTCGGTGCGCAGGCGCTCAACGAGATCGTGCCGCAGGCGCTGGCGTCGCTGCCCGCCCGGTCGCGCATGCAGGTGGTGCACCAGAGCGGGCGTGGCCGGCGCGAGGCGCTCGAAGCGCGCTATCGCGAGCTTGGCGTCGCGGCCACGGTGCTCGAGTTCATCGACGACATGGCCGGCGCCTACGAGCAGGCCGACCTGCTGGTGTGCCGCGCGGGCGCGATGACGGTGGCCGAGATCGCGGCGATCGGCGTGGCCAGCGTGCTGGTTCCGTTTCCGCACGCGGTCGACGACCACCAGACCGGCAATGCCCGCTTCCTGTCGGAACACGGCGCGGCGGTGCTGCTGCCGCAGCCCGCGCTGAACCCCGCGCGACTCGCCGCGCTGCTCGAAGGTTTCGATCGCCCGGCCCTTGCGGCGATGGCGGCGCGCGCGCGTGCGCTCGCGCGGCCCGATGCCGCACGGTGCGTTGCCGACGCCTGCGAGGAGGCGGCGGGAAAGCCATGAAGCACAAGGTCAAGCACGTGCACTTCGTGGGGATCGGCGGCTCGGGGATGAGCGGCATCGCCGAGGTGCTGCTGAACCTCGGTTATCGCGTCAGCGGCTCGGACGTGGCCGCCGGTGCGGCCACCCGCAGGCTCGACGCACTGGGCGCGACGGTGACGCTGGGCCACGACGCGGCCCACATCGAAGGAGCCGACTGCGTGGTCACCTCCACCGCCGTGCGCGGCGACAACCCCGAAGTGGTCGCGGCACGCCACCGGCGCGTGCCGGTGGTGCCGCGCGCGATGATGCTCGCCGAGCTGATGAAGCTCAAGCACGGCATCGCGATTGCCGGCACGCACGGCAAGACCACCACCACCAGCCTGGTCGCCTCGGTGCTCGCGGCGGGCGGGCTCGATCCGACCTTCGTGATCGGCGGCCGGCTGATCGGCGCCGGGGCGAACGCCCGCCTGGGCAGCGGCGAATACATCGTCGTCGAGGCCGACGAATCGGACGCCTCGTTCCTGAACCTGTCGCCGATGATCGCGGTGATCACCAACATCGACGCCGACCACATGGAGAGCTACGGGCACGACTTCGCCCGTCTGCGCCAGGCCTTCGTCGAGTTCACCCAGCGCCTGCCGTTCTACGGGGCGGCCGTGCTGTGCATCGATGACGTGCACGTGCGCGAGATCGTGCCGTTCGTCTCCCGGCCGGTGCTCACCTATGGTCTCGCCGAGGGTGCGCAGTTCCGCGCCAGCGACGTCGCGGTCGACGGCACGCGAATGCGCTTCACGCTGGTGCGCGAAGATGCGCCGCCGTTGCCGCTGGTGCTCAATGCGCCGGGCCTGCACAACGTGCGCAACGCGCTGGCCGCGATCGCGGTGGCCGACGAACTCGGTGTGGCCGACGCCGCGATCGCCGCCGCGCTGGCCGGGTTCCACGGCGTGGGCCGGCGCTTCCAGCGCTATGGCGAAATCGCCGTGCGTGCTGCCCACGGTGGCGGCCACTTCACGCTGGTCGACGATTACGGTCACCACCCCGCCGAGATGGAGGCGACGCTGGCGGCCGCGCGCGGCGCCTTCCCCGGTCGACGTCTCGTACTGGCTTTCCAGCCGCACCGCTACACGCGCACGCGCGACCTGTTCGAGGACTTCGTGCGTGTGCTCTCGAGCGCCGACGTGCTGCTGCTCGCCGATGTCTATCCGGCCGGCGAGGCGCCGATCGTCGCGGCCGACGGGCGTTCGCTCGCCCGGGCGGTGCGCGTTGCGGGCAGGGTCGAACCGGTCTTCGTCGACGAGATCGGTGCGTTGCCCGCGGCGATCCTCGACGCGGCGCGCGACGGCGACGTGGTGATCACGATGGGTGCGGGGTCGATCGGCGCTGTGCCGCAGCAGGTGAAGGAGGCTGCCGGTGATGTCTGAGTCGGCAACTGTCGCGCTTGCGCGCCCGCGCGCGACCCGTCTGGCGCGGCCGCCCGAGCGCGTGGGTCGCACGGGCCCCGCCCGGCGCGCACTGCGAAACGCCGCCGACTGCCGCTCTGGCAGCGTTGCCGGTGTTCGCACCGAAGACGGGGCTGTTGCTCACGAACGCCACGACGGTATCGGCAAAGGCGTGGGCCGGGCGTGGCGGGCGCGCCTTGTGCGCAGCCGGGAAGCGCAGCAGCACCGGCGGCGCGCGCAGCGCGCATCGTCCATCATTCTCGCGGCGATTGTTCGAGCGGAGCTCGCGCAGCGAGCGCAACGAGTTTCGCCGCGCCAGCCGGTGCTGCGAGCATCGCAGGGCACCCCCGCGAAGCGGGGGCAAGCACCCGGCGCGCCCGGCCCACGCCTTTGCCCGCGCCCGCGCCAGGCGAGCTGGAGCCACTGAGATGTCGAGCCTCGACACCGACTCCCTCCACGATCCGGCAGCCCTCGGCAAGGTCGCGGTGCTCTACGGCGGGCGCTCGGCCGAACGCGAAGTGTCGATCATGTCGGGCTCGGGCGTGCTGGCCGCGCTGCGCAGCCGCGGCGTCGACGCACACGGCTTCGACCCGGCCGAACGCGCGCTCGACGAACTGGTTCGCGAAGGCTTCGCGCGTGCGTTCATTGCGCTGCACGGGCGCTACGGCGAGGACGGCACGGTGCAGGGCGCGCTCGAACTGCTCGGCATCCCGTACACCGGCAGTGGCGTGATGGCTTCGGCAATCGGCATCGACAAGGTCTGCACGAAGCGCATCTGGACGACCCATGGGCTGCCCACGCCGGCGTTCGCGCTGGCGCACAGCGCCACCGACGTGGCCGACGCCGCGACGCGCTTCGGCCTGCCGCTGGCGGTGAAGCCCTCGCGCGAAGGCTCGACGATCGGCTTCACGAAGATGGTGTCGGCCGACCAGGCGCAGGCGGCGTTCGAGATCGCGCGGCGCCACGACGACGACGTGCTGTGCGAGGAATTCGTCGACGGGCGCGAACTCACGGTCGCGGTGATCGGCTCGGGCCGTGCGGCGCACGCGCTGCCGGTCATCGAGATCGTCGCGCCGGCGGGCAACTACGACTACCAGAACAAGTACTTCCGCGACGACACGCGCTACGTGTGCCCGGCCGAATTGCCCGAGGCGCTCGCCGCCGAGGTCGCGACACTGTCGTTGCGCGCGTACCTCGCGATCGGCTGCGAGGGTTGGGGCCGGGTGGACGTGATGCTGCGCCGTGCCGACGAGCGCCCGTATCTGCTCGAAGTCAACACGTCGCCAGGCATGACCGGCCACTCGCTGGTGCCGATGGCCGCCCGCGCGGTCGGCATGTCCTACGAGGAGCTGTGCCTGCGCATCCTCGTCGCGGCGAGCCTGAAGATCGGAGGTGCGCGTTGAGCCTCTGGCACGACGTGCGTCTGATGAACACGCTGGCCAACGTGGTCACCGGCGCGACGCTGCTCGCGGCGCTGGCCGCGGGCACCTGGTGGCTGTCGCAGCGGTCGTACTTCACGCTGCGTGACGTCGGCATCGAGGCGGCGCAGGGACACCCGCTGCGCCATGTCTCGGCGCCGCTGCTGCGCGTCGCGGTCACCCGCCACGTGCGCGGCAACTTCTTCACGGTCGACCTCGACGCGGTGCGTGCCACCTTCGAGACCGTGCCCTGGGTGCGCCGCGCCAGCGTGCGCCGCGTCTGGCCCGACGGCCTCGTGGTGGCCATCGAGGAGCACCGGCCGCTGGCGTTCTGGGGCGACGGCCGCCTGGTGAACACTTTCGGGGAGCTGTTCGCCGCGAACCTCGCCGAAGCCGAGGAGGACGGCAACCTGCCGCAGTTCTCCGGACCCGAGGGCAGCGCGTTGCAGGTCGCGCGACGCTACGCCGAGTTGCGCGAGGCGGTCGCGCCGCTGGGCGCGCACCCCGACTCGGTCGCGCTGTCGCCACGCTACGCCTGGACGATGCAGCTGGACGACGGCACGACGCTGCTGCTCGGCCGCGACCAGGGCGTGCCCGTCGAGCGGCGTGTCGCGCGCTGGGTCGAAGCCTGGCCGGAAGTCACGGCCGGCCTGGGGCGGCGCGCGGGAGTGATCGACCTGCGCTATCCGAACGGATTCGCGATCCGCTCGCTCGTGCTGCTTGCCGGCGCCGACGGGCACGACGCCACGCCGGCGCATCGCAGGCATTGAAACGCGGGACCACGGAATGACCAGAGACGCCAAGGACCTGATCGTCGGACTCGACATCGGCACCTCGAAAATCGTGGCGATCGTCGCCGAGATGCGGCCGGACGGCCACTACGAGATCGTCGGGCTCGGCCAGCACGACTCGCGTGGCCTGAAGAAGGGCGTCGTGGTGAACATCGAGTCCACGGTGGCGTCGATCCAGCGCGCCCTCGAGGAGGCCGAGCTGATGGCCGACTGCAAGATCCGCACGGTCTATGCGGGGATCGCCGGCAGCCACATTCGCAGCTTCAACTCCAGCGGCATGGTGGCGATCAAGGACAAGGAGGTCACCGAGGCCGACATGGCGCGCGTGATCGAGACCGCGAAGGCGGTCAACATCCCGACCGACCAGCAGATCGTCCACGTGCTGCCGCAGGAATTCATCATCGACGGCCAGGAGGACATCCGCGAGCCGATCGGCATGAGCGGCGTGCGCCTCGAAGTGAAGGTGCACATCGTGACCGGCGCGGTCTCGGCCGCGCAGAACATCGTGAAGTGCGTGCGCCGCTGCGGGCTCGAGGTGAACGACCTGATCCTGCAGCCGCTGGCCTCGAGCATGTCGATCCTGACCCAGGACGAAAAGGAACTCGGCGTCGCGTTGGTCGACGTCGGCGGCGGCACCACCGACATCGCGATCTTCACCGGCGGGGCGATCCGGCACACCGCGGTGATCCCGATCGCAGGCGACCAGATCACCAACGACATCGCGATGGCGCTGCGCACGCCCACGCCCGAAGCCGACGACATCAAGTTGCGCTTCGGCATTGCCAGGCAGGTGCTCGCCGATCCCGGCGAGAAGATCGAGGTGCCGGGGCTCGGCGACCGCGCTCCGCGCACGCTGTCGCGCCAGGCGCTCGCGGCGGTGATCGAGCCGCGCATCGAGGAGCTGTTTTCGCTGGTGCACCAGGTGGTGCGCGAGTCGGGCTACGAGGAACTGCTGTCCTCGGGCGTCGTGCTCACCGGCGGCACCAGCCTGCTGCCGGGCATGGTCGAGCTGGCCGAAGACATCTTCCTGAAGCCGGTGCGCATCGGCATGCCGGATTACGCCGGCGGACTGGCCGACGTCGTGCGCTCGCCGCGTTATTCGACCGCCGTCGGCCTGCTCGAGGAGGCGCGGCTGCAGAGGATGCGCGGCCGCAAGGTGGCCGAGCAGTCGGGATCGTTCAAGGAGACGCTGCGTCGCATGAAGGAGTGGTTCCTTGGGAATTTCTGAACAACCCGTTTTTTCATCGGGAAGGGCGACTGGAGAGGCGAGGCCGGGCGGCCGCGCCGGCGGGGGCGTGTGCCGTGCTGCGGCTCAGCTTCTCCCGTCTGTCTTCCCATCATCCTGGAGGCCAGTACCATGAGCTTTGAAATGATCGAAACCGAAGTCGACGGCGCCGTGATCAAGGTGATCGGTGTCGGAGGCGCCGGCGGCAACGCGGTCAACCACATGGTCAACCGCAACGTGCAGGGCGTGGAGTTCATCGCGCTGAACACCGACCGGCAGGCGCTGCGACGTTCGCTGGCGGAGAACACCATCCAGCTCGGCGAGATCGGCCTCGGTGCGGGTGCGCGCCCCGAGGCGGGACGGGCCGCGGCCGATGCGATGCGCGAGCACATCCGCGCGGCGCTCGAAGGCGCCAACATGGTGTTCCTGACCGCCGGCATGGGCAAGGGCACCGGCACCGGCGCCTCGCCGGTGGTGGCCGAGATCGCCAAGGAGATGGGCATCCTGACGGTCGGCGTGGTCACCAAGCCGTTCGACTTCGAGGGTGCCAAGAAGCTGCAGATCGCCGAGCAGGGCATCGACCAGCTGGTCGAACACGTCGATTCGCTGATCGTGGTGCTCAACCAGAAGCTGTTCGAGGTGATGGATGACGACGCCAGCCTGGAGGACGCGTTCAGGCGCGCCGACGACGTGCTGCACAACGCGGTGGCCGGCATCGCGGAGATCATCAACGTGCCGGGGCTGGTCAACGTCGACTTCGCCGACGTGAAGACCGTGATGGGCGAGCAGGGCAAGGCAATGATGGGCATCGGCGACGCCGCCGGTCTCGACCGGGCCCGTATCGCCGCCGAGCAGGCGGTGTCTTCGCCGCTGCTCGATGGCGTCGACCTGCAGGGCGCGCGCGGCGTGATCGTCAACATCACCGCGGGCCGCAGCCTCAAGCTGAAGGAGACCAACGACGTCATCAACACGATCAAGGCGTTCTGCGCCGACGACGCGACGATCATCCACGGCACCGTGTTCGACGAGGACATGGGGGACCGGCTGCGCGTGACCGTGGTGGCCACCGGAATCGGCCGGCGTTCGGCCAAGCCGGTGCTGGTGCCGCAGACGCAGTTGCGCACCGGCACCGACAACGCTGCCGTGCCGCCCAACTACGAACAGTTCGAGCAGCCGACCGTCTGGCGCAGCCCGCGGGCATCGGCGGCGGCGCAGGTGCAGGCACTGGAGGAAAGCGGTGTCGAGCGCTTCGACATCCCGGCGTTCCTGCGCAAGCAGGCGGACTGAAGGGCGACGTCCGGCGCCGGCGGGCGAACCGGGAGGGCCGCGCCTGCGGATCCGCAAGTCCGGGTCCGTCGGCTGCGGCCGGGTGCCGATCGCGCGCACGCACTACAATGGCCGTTTGCCCACCGTGATCGTCCCGCCGCGATGGCATCGGGGCGAGACGCGCGGCATCCAACCTCGGAGCGACCCCACGATGACGATCCAGATCGGCGACACGCTTCCGGACGCGACGGTCCGCGAGTTCATCGAAATCGAAGGTGATGGGTGCTCGATCGGTCCCAATGCGTTCCAGGTGACCGACCTGGTCCGCGGCAAGCGCATCGTGATCTTCGGTCTGCCCGGTGCGTTCACGCCTACCTGCTCGGCGAAACACGTGCCCGGGTATCTGCGGCAGCACGACGCGCTGAAGGCCGCGGGCGTGGACGAGATCTGGTGCGTGTCGGTGAACGATGCCTTCGTGATGGGCGCCTGGGGTCGCGATCAGCACACCGGGGGCAAGATCCGCATGATCGCCGATGGCGCCGGCGAGTTCACGAAGAAGCTCGGCCTGGAGGTCGACCTCGGTGCCGGCGGCATGGGTCTGCGCTCGCGTCGCTATTCGATGCTGGTCGACCGCGGCGTCGTGAAGACGCTGAACCTCGAGGCGCCCGGCAAGTTCGAGGTTTCCGACGCCGAAACGATGCTGCGCCAGGTCCGTGGCGCGGCGCCCGTGAACGGATGATGTGCGGCGCCGGGGCACGAGTGCGGGGGTCGCGCGCCGAACCATGATGCGCCAGCGAACCATCGGCAAGCCGGTCAGCGCCACCGGCGTAGGTCTGCACTCCGGTGAACGGGTCGAGCTCACGCTGCGCCCGGCCGACGTCGACACCGGCATCGTGTTCCGCCGCGTCGATCTCGATCCGCCGGTGGCGATCCGCAGCGGCGCGGCGCGCGTCACCGACACCCGCATGGCCTCCACGCTCACCGCGGCCGACGAGGGGCCGGGCAGCCAGGTGCGGGTGGCCACCGTCGAGCACCTGATGTCCGCGCTTGCCGGCCTCGGGGTCGACAACCTGTTCGTCGACGTGACCGCGCCCGAGATCCCGATCCTCGACGGATCGGCAGGCTCGTTCGTGTTCCTGATCCAGTCGGCCGGCATCGTCGAACAGCGTGGCGCCAAGCGTTTCATCCGCGTGCGGCGCACCGTCGCCGTGCGCGAGGGCGACAAGTGGGCGCGGCTCGACCCGCACTTCGGCTTCAAGCTGCGCTTCTCGATCGAGTTCTCGCATCCGGCGATCGACGCCACCGGTCAGGCGGTCGAGGTCGACTTCGCGACGACGTCGTACGTCAAGGAGGTCGCGCGCGCGCGCACCTTCGGCTTCATGCAGGACGTCGAGGCGATGCGCGCGCACGGCCTGGCAAAAGGCGGCAGCTTCGGCAATGCGATCGTCATGGACGAGTACCGGGTGCTCAACGCGGACGGCCTGCGCTTCGACGACGAGTTCGTCAAGCACAAGATCCTCGATGCGATCGGTGACCTGTACCTGGTCGGCCATCCTCTGCTCGCGGCCTACAGCGCGCACAAATCGGGGCATGCGCTGAATAACCGGTTGCTGCGCGAACTGCTGGCCGACCCGCAGGCCTGGGAACTGGTGAGCTTCGCCGAACGGCGCGAGGCGCCCCGGATGTTCGCGCTCGACTGGAGTCATGCCTGAGCGCGCACCGGCGCGGCGCGCCCGATGATCTTCGTCCGGGTGTTCGTCGCCGCGGTCCTCGTCACCGTGGCCTGGTGCGCACTCGGCTACCTGTTCACGCGTGATCGCAAGTACCTGCGGCTCGCGGGCAAAGTCCTCGCCGTGGGTGCGGCGGGTGCGCTGCTCTTCTTCGCCGTGATGTTCGTTCAGCGCCTCTGACCGTCGCCCCGCCTTCGCGGCCGGCACGCGCCGAACCCGACCGCGCCGTACGGCGGTCGGACGATGCCTTCGGTCGGGTTGGTCGGTGTGCGCTCAGCGCCCTCTGCGATGCCGGCGGATCAGGTTTGCGAGTGCTTGCTTGAGCGCCGGGCCTTCGACGTCGCTCATCAACTGCTCGAAGTCGGCAAGCGCCTGCGGTGGCAGCGCCGTACGCGGCACGCCGGCACGGCGCGCTGGCCCGACGACGCGTCGTTGCGGCACGATCCTGATTCGACTAACCTGCCCGCAATCCTCGCGCACCAGCGCCAGCAGGCTGGGCACCATCTGGCGCAGACGGCCGGCCCATGCGGCGCCTGGCGTCATGAGGGTGAGCGTGTCGCCATCGAGCGAGATCACGGTCAGCGGAATGCCCGGGCACGCCCCGGCCAGCCGCGCCTGCAGGGCCACGAGGCGATCGACGCGGGCGGCGAGGGCGCGGAAGCCGGACTCGGCATCGAGCCAGCTTGCCACGGAGCGTGCGGTGATGGCGGACTTCATCGGTTCCCGGCGGGCCGGTGCGACACCGTCCCGCGACTACGGTAGCACGGCGGAGCAGCGGCATGCAGGTCATTCTCGTGCATCCGGGACTCAGGCAGGCGCGCACCCTGAACATCGGGCGCCGCGCGCTGGCCGCGTTCGTGCTGGCGCTGCTGCTGGTGCTCGCGGCCGCGTCCGGTCTGCTCTCGTACGTCACGCTGCATCACGTGCTCGGCGGGCAACTGCCGCTCATCGAGCGAAGGCTGCCGACGTTCGAATCGAGGCACGCGCTGGTCGGCGGCGAAGACCTGACGCGGCGCAATCTCGACGCGCTGGCGGTTCGTCTGGGCGAGATGCAGGCGCGGCTTGCGCGGCTCGATGCACTGGGCGAGCGGGTCGCCGCGATGGCCGGCCTGAAGCTGCTCGACCTCGGGGTGCTCGCAGTGCCGGGTGGGCGCGGCGGGCCGGCGCCCGCCGACGGTGGCCGCCCGCTGACGCTGGACGAACTCACCCGTGCGATCGATCGCACTGCCGACGCTTTCGTGCAGCAGGATGGCGCGCTGAGCCTGCTGGAATCGCAACTGCTGTACCGCGATGTCTCGGCCCGGCTGGTCCCGAGCGCGCGGCCGCTGGTCGACGCGCTGGTGGGTTCGCGCTTCGGTCACCGTATCGATCCGTTCAGCGGTCGGCGCGTGGCGCACGAGGGCCTCGATTTCGCCGCACCGGTCGGCGCGCCGATCCTCGCCGCGGCGGCCGGAGTGGTGGTGGTCGCCGGCCGGCACCCCGGCTACGGCAACCAGGTCGACATCGACCACGGCAACGGACTGGTCACGCGCTACGGGCATGCCTCGAAGGTCGATGTCGCCGAGGGCGAGATCGTACGGCAGGGCCAGAAGATCGCCGAGGTTGGCTCCACCGGCCGCTCCACCGGGCCGCATCTGCACTTCGAGGTGCGCATCGACGGCGTGCCGCGCGACCCGTTGCCGTGGTTGCGCGCCGGCATGCGCGCGCCCGGCGTGTCGGCGCTCGCGCACGCGCCGGGTCGCGCGCGCTGAAGCGGCGCCGGCCGGCCGCAGGCTGCGTGCTAGACTCGCAGGGTTTCCCTGCAGGCCGGCCTCGTCGCGCCCCGGCCGACCCGCCGTCGAATGATCCAGAACATCCTCACCCGGATCTTCGGCAGCCGCAACGAGCGGCTGCTGAAGAGCTACCGCAAGTCGGTCGAGCAGATCAACGCGCTCGAGCCGCGGATCATGGCGCTCTCCGACGAGCAGCTGGCGGGCAAGACGGCGGAGTTCCGCCAGCGGGTGGCCGACGGCGAAGCCGTCGACGCGCTGCTGCCCGAGGCCTTCGCGGTGTGCCGCGAGGCGGCGCGCCGCGTGCTGGGCATGCGCCACTTCGACGTGCAGCTGGTCGGCGGCATGGTGCTGCACGCCGGGAAGATCGCCGAAATGCGCACCGGCGAGGGCAAGACCCTCACTGCCACGCTGCCGGTTTACCTGAACGCGCTCGCCGGCAAGGGCGTGCACGTGGTGACGGTGAACGACTACCTGGCCAGTCGCGATGCGGAGTGGATGGGCAAGGTCTACCGCTTCCTCGGCATGACGGTGGGCACGATCCTCACGCAGCAGGCCACCGCCGACAAGAAGGTGGCCTACGCGGCCGACATCACTTACGGCACCAACAACGAGTTCGGCTTCGACTACCTGCGCGACAACATGGAGTACGCGGTCGGCGACCGGCGCCAGCGCGACCTGCATTACGCGATCGTCGACGAGGTCGACTCGATCCTGATCGACGAGGCGCGCACCCCGCTGATCATCTCGGGCCAGGCCGAAGACCACACCGAGACCTACCAGCGGGTCGATGCGCTGCCGCCGCTGCTCGACGAAATGGCCGCCGAGCCCAGGACCGGCGAGGAAGATCCGCCCGGCGACTACTGGGTCGACCGCAAGGCGCACCAGGTCTACCTGTCCGAGGCCGGCCACGAGAAGACCGAGAAGATCCTCGCGCAGATGGGCCTGCTGCCCGAGGGTGCAAGTCTCTACGACGCCGCCAACATCGGACTGATGCACCACCTGATGGCAGCGCTGCGCGCGCACACGCTGTTCCACCGCGACCAGCACTACGTGGTGCAGAACGGCGAGATCGTCATCGTCGACGAGTTCACCGGCCGGCTGATGCCGGGCCGGCGCTGGTCCGAAGGGCTGCACCAGGCGGTCGAGGCCAAGGAGCGCGTGGCCATCCAGGCCGAGAACCAGACGCTGGCGTCGATCACCTTCCAGAACTACTTCCGCATGTACGGCAAGCTCGCCGGCATGACGGGCACGGCCGACACCGAGGCCTACGAGTTCCAGGAGATCTACGCCCTCGAGACGGTGGTCATCCCGACGCATCGCCCGATGATCCGCGAGGACCGGCAGGACCAGGTCTTTCGCACCACGCGCGAGAAATACGACGCGATCCTCGCCGACATCCGCGACTGTCACGAGCGCGGCCAGCCGGTGCTGGTGGGCACCACCTCGATCGAGAACTCCGAACTGCTGTCGGGGATGCTGGCGAAGGACAGGCTGCCGCACCAGGTGCTCAACGCCAAGCAGCACGCCCGCGAGGCCGAGATCGTCGCGCAGGCCGGCCGCCCGAAGATGATCACCATCGCCACCAACATGGCGGGGCGCGGCACCGACATCGTGCTGGGCGGCAACGTCGAGAAGCAGGTCGAGTTCCTGGACGCCGATACCGCGTTGTCCGGAGCCGAGCGCGAGACGGGCATCGCGAAGCTGCACGACGAATGGCAGTCGTTGCACGATGAAGTCATCGCCGCCGGCGGGCTGCACATCGTGGGCACCGAGCGCCACGAGTCGCGCCGCATCGACAACCAGTTGCGCGGGCGCTCGGGTCGCCAGGGCGATCCGGGATCGTCGCGCTTCTACCTGTCGATGGAAGACCCGCTGCTGAAGATCTTCGCCGGCGACCGCCTCAAGGCGATCATGGATCGCCTGAAGCTGCCCGATGGCGAGGCGATCGAGGCAGGCATGGTCACGCGCTCGATCGAGTCGGCGCAGCGCAAGGTCGAGGCACGCAACTTCGACATCCGCAAGCAGCTGCTCGAGTACGACGACGTCGCCAACGACCAGCGCAAGATCGTCTACGCCGACCGCAATGCACTGCTCGAGTCCTCCGAATTCGCCGAGCGGGTGCTCGACCTGCGCCATCGGGTCTTCACCGACCTGTTCCGTCATCACGTGCCGGCCGACTCGGTCGAGGAGCAATGGGATGCCGCCGGATTGCAGAAGCTGCTGGCCAGCGACTGGCAGCTCGAGGTGCCGCTCACCGCAATGATGCAGGGGGCTGCCGAGGTCGCCGACGACGACCTGCTCGAGGCAGTGCTGAAGGCCGCCGATGCGATGTACCAGTCGAAGGTCGACCAGGTGGGCGCCGAGGTGTTCGCCGGCTTCGAGCGTTCGATCATGCTGCAGACGATCGACCAGCACTGGCGCGAGCACCTGTCGTCGCTCGACTACCTGCGCCAGGGCATCCACCTGCGCGGCTACGCGCAGAAGAATCCGAAGCAGGAATACAAGCGCGAGGCGTTCGAACTGTTCGGCCTGATGCAGGAGCGCGTGCGCAACGACGTCACCCGCATCCTGATGACGGTGCGCATCCAGACAGCCGACGAGGCCGAGCAGGCCGGGGAGGCGGTGCAGCCGCAATACTCGAACGTCAGCTACACGCATGCCGACTTCGACCAGGGGGCGGCGGCCGAAGGCGCCGACGCCGAGGCGATCGCGCTGGCGGTGCAGCAGCGTCCGCAGGTCGACGAAGGCGTCCAGCAGCCGATCCGGCGCTTCGGCCAGAAGATCGGCCGCAACGATCCCTGCCCCTGCGGTTCGGGCAAGAAATACAAGCAATGCCACGGCCGGCTCGCCTGAGCGCGCCTGCCAGGAGGCAGCGATGCCCGTGAATCTGCGCGTTCCGCAGCGCGCGGCGCTGCGCCCCGTGCCCGGGGTGGCGATCGGCACCGCGGCAGCCGGCATCCGCAAGGCCGACCGCCGCGACGTGCTCGTGCTGCAACTGCCGCCGGGTGCCACTGCTGCCGGCGTGTTCACGACCAACCGTTTCTGCGCGGCGCCGGTGCGCGTGTGTCGCGAGCATCTGGCGGCCGGTGCCGGGGAGATCCGTGCACTGGTGGTGAACACCGGCTGCGCGAACGCGGGCACCGGTACGATCGGACTCGCCAATGCGCGCCGCAGCTGCGAGGAGGTCGCGCGGCGGCTCGGCTGTGCGCCCGCGCAGGTGCTGCCGTTCTCCACCGGCGTGATCCTCGAGCACCTGCCGATGGAGCGCCTGCTGGCCGGTATCGCCGTGGCGGTGGGCGGACTGGGTGCCAGCGACTGGCTCGATGCCGCCGAGGCCATCATGACCACCGACACGGTGCCCAAGGGGGCTTCGCGCGAAGTCGACGTGGGCGGCGCACGCGTGGTCGTCACCGGCGTCGCCAAGGGGTCGGGGATGATTCGACCGGACATGGCGACGATGCTCGGCTACATCGCCACCGATGCGGCGCTGCCGCAGCCGCTGCTCGCGCGCTGGGCGCGCAGGGTGGCCGACGCGAGCTTCAACCGGGTGACGGTGGACGGCGACACCTCGACGAACGACTCGCTGGTGCTGCTGGCCAGCGGCGCCAGCGGTGTCACGATCGCCGACGACGGGCAGCCGGGCGCGGCGGTGCTCGAGGCGGCGATTGCCGACGTCGCCCGGGAACTCGCGCAGGCGCTGGCGCGCGACGGCGAGGGCGCCACCAAGTTCATCACCATCGACGTGGAGCGCGCCGGCTCGGGTGCCGAGGCGGCAGCCGTCGCTTACGCGATCGCGCACTCGCCGCTGGTGAAGACCGCGTTCTTCGCGTCCGACCCCAACCTCGGGCGCATTCTCGCGGCGATCGGCTACGCCGGCATCGCCGATCTCGACGTCGATCGGGTCGATCTCTTTCTCGACGAAGTGCACGTGGCCACGCGCGGCGGGCGTCACCCCGGGTATCGCGAGGAAGACGGGCAGCGGGTCATGAAGCAGGACGAGATCCGCATCCGCGTGCTGCTCGACCGGGGCGAAGCGCGCACCACCGTCTGGACCTGCGACCTGTCGCACGACTACGTGTCGATCAACGCCGACTATCGATCCTGAGGACAGGCACGCTGTCTGCCAGCCGATGACCGACCCGAGCAAGCTGGAACACCTGGCCGATCGCGCCGAAGCGCTGCTTCGCCGCATCGAAGCGCTGCTGCCGGCGCCGCCGGCACCCGACTGGGGCGCAGCGCACGCGTTTCGCTGGCGCCGGCGCGCCACCGCCCTGGGTGTGCAGGCGGTGCTGCAACCGGTGCGCCACCTGTCGCCGATCCGGTTGTCCGACCTCGAGTGCATCGACGAACAGAAGCAGGCGATCGAGCGCAACACGCGGCAGTTCGTCGCCGGCCTGCCGGCCAACAACGTCCTGCTCACCGGCTCGCGCGGCACCGGCAAGTCCTCGCTGGTCAAGGCCTGCCTGAACGCCTGGGCTGCGCGCGGGTTGCGGCTGATCGAGGTCGACAAGGATGACCTGGTCGACCTGCCCGATATTGTCGAGCTGGTCGCAGACCGCCCCGAGCGCTTCGTCGTCTTCTGCGACGACCTGTCGTTCGAGGAGGGCGAACCCGGCTACAAGGCGCTGAAGGTGGCCCTCGACGGCTCGGTGGCCGCGCAGTCCGACAACCTGCTGATCTATGCCACCTCGAACCGGCGCCACCTGATGCCCGAATACATGCGCGAGAACCTCGACGCAAGGCATCAGGAGGACGGCGAGATCCACCCCGGCGAGACGGTCGAGGAGAAGATCTCGCTGTCCGAGCGCTTCGGACTGTGGGTGTCGTTCTACCCGTTTCGCCAGGACGACTACCTGGTCATCGTTGCGCACTGGTTGGCGAGCTTCGGCTGCGACGCACCCGAAATCGAAGCGGCGCGCGCCGATGCGCTGCGTTTCGCGCTCGAGCGCGGTTCGCGATCCGGACGGGTGGCCTGGCAGTTCGCGAAAGACTGGGCGGGGCGTCGACGTTCGCGCGCCGCCGCGGGCACCCGCGCGAGCGCGCGCAAGGGCCGCTCGCCGCGGGTGTGATGGGCGCGGCGTCGTCCGCGGCCGTCGACGTGGCGGTCGGCGTGCTGACGCGGGCCGACGGCGCGGTGCTGTTCGGGCAAAGGCCCGTCGGCAAGCCGTACGCCGGATGGTGGGAGTTTCCGGGTGGCAAGCTCGAGCCCGGCGAAAGCGTCGAACAGGCGCTGGTGCGCGAACTGCGCGAGGAACTCGGCATCGAGCTGCGTGATTCGTGGCCCTGGGTGGTGCGCGAATACGTCTACCCGCACGCGCACGTGCGGCTGCATTTCCGGCGGATCGTCGCGTGGACCGGCGCGCCGCGGGGGCGCGAGGGACAGGCACTGGCCTGGCGGCTGCCGGCGGCGATCGATCTTGCGCCGCTGTTGCCGGCGGCGATTCCGGTGATCGGCTGGCTGCGGCTGCCCGACCGCATCGGGATCAGTTGCGCACTCGAGCTGGGGGACGAGCGTTTCGTCGAGCGGCTCGATCGTGCGCTCGACGCCGGCCTGCGACTGGTGCAGTTGCGCGAACCCGGGATGGAGCCCGGGCGCTTCGATCGGCTGTTTCGCCGCGTACGCGAGCGGTGTGCGCGCCATGGTGCGCGTCTGCTGGTCAACAGCGGCCACTCTGCTTCCTACTGGGACGCCTGCGACGGTGTGCATCTAAAGAGTAGTGAGCTTGGTTCGATCGTCTCCAGGCCGAGACTGCCGATCGTCGGCGCATCCTGTCACGATGCCGCCGAACTCGGGCGGGCCGGTGAACTCGCAGTCGATTTCGCGTTGCTCGGGCCGGTACGGGCAACACGGTCGCATCCGGGCGCTGCGGGGCTCGGCTGGCCGGCGTTCGAGCGCCTGGCGATCGACGCGCGGGTACCGGTCTTCGCGCTGGGTGGACTGGATGACGGTGATTCGATCCGTGCCGCGCGTGCCGGCGCGCACGGACTGGGCATGATGCGCGCGATCTGGCGCTGAGCGTCGCGGCTCAGCCGCCGGGTCGGGGGTCGTCGGGGGCGGGCCCACCGGACCCGCTCCAGTCGTCGGCGCCGTCGCTGCGCGCATCGCCGGCGATCCGGTAGCGCTCGGCCGCCCATGCCCCGAGGTCCACCGTCTTGCAGCGTTCGCAGCAGAAGGGCCGCCAGCGGTTCGTCGCGTCGAACGGCGCCTTGCGCCCGCAGGTGGGGCAATCGACCGAGACGATGCGTGACGTCATGCCAGTGCAACTCAAAGGTTGCACAGTGTCAGTTCGAAATCGACACTACCGTCGAAGGGCCGCGGACGCAGATCGCCGTCCTGGCTGGTGAAGCGGATCCACAGCAGGTACTTGTTGGCGCTGATCTCGGGGATCGCTCCGGCGGCAGGGTCGAGCCTGACTTGCACCATCTGGAAACTCTTGCCGCCCAGCGGCTGCTGGAAACTGCCTTGCTGGGCGCGCAGTGTCGAGCGCTGCGCGCTCTCGCGCAGCAGCTTGAGCACGATCGCGAGGCTTTCGTACAGCGGCCT
>JAANMT010000609.1_pt1 | contig 38819 bp, 60 predicted proteins | sample 7279711 | NCBI WGS metagenome assembly JAANMT01 (sample SAMN14094538, study PRJNA606508) | bioreactor metagenome | isolation source: A lab-scale SPAN reactor treating ammonium-rich wastewater day 1 | place: Ireland: Galway | collected 2017-01-16 | reverse complement strand
GCTTCGGTCGCGCGAAACCGCCCCGTGCCGGCCTCGTTGAACACGAATCGGCCGTCGATGAAGTCCACCCGGTCAGCGGCATAGGTCGCATCGGTCGTTACCGTACCGGCCGCCACGTCCACGAAATGCAGCGCCGCCCCGTCGGCAATGGCAACCGTCGTGCCGTTGCTTGCCATGCTCACCGGGCCGGAACCTCCGATCGTCCCGAGCAGGGTTTCGGCGCCGGCCGTCGTCAGCGAGTAGACGTTTCCGCCAGAGACGGCAATCGCGGTCGTTGCCGAGAACCGCAGCAGGCCGCGCACCCCGGCGCCGTCAAGAGTCGCCCACAGCGCAAGCCCAGGCGTGCCCACAAGCATCTCGGGGCTGCGACTCGCACCCGTACCCACCTCGGGATACAGGTTCACCGTGCGCTGCGCATCGAGCGCGCGCGATCGGGCGCTGTACGCCCCGCCGACAAAGCCCTCGAAGTTCATCAGTAGTATTCGGCTTCAACGACGCCCGGCTGCGCCGATTGCCGGCTTAACTTGCGCAGCGTCAACGTCGCCCGCTGCGCGTCGGCATCAAGGCGCGGATTAACCACGCCGAAATACGGCGCGATCTCGTAAGCCATCAAGTCCACCATCGGCTTGACGAGATTCTTCGGCATGTCGAGATTCGACCCCATCCCCGTATCGGAGATCTCGCGCTGGTACGTCACGCGCATCGTCCCGCTCGTTGGCGTGGGCCACACCCGCAGCGTGCCTGCATCGTCGAACAGCACTTCCGGCGTGCCAGTCTGCGTCTTGTCCTCGATCGCCTCCCATTCCTGGAGCTCGACAACCCGAACAGGCCGATAGGTGCCGTCGAGCCAGTACGCGAACAGGATTTCGGCGCTGTCGAGAATGCTGCTATTGCTCGCGCCCGACCACGCAATCTCGCTCGTCGTCACAGCCCACCACAGCAGGCCGTCGGCGTGCAACGCTTTCAGCGCCCCGTCGATTACGTCTGCCGCAAGCGAGAGGTCGTCGGCCGATGCGGTCTCACCGGCCGCGAGCACGCCGCACTTTTGCAGCACGCGCGCCGCGAACTCTGCAAACGTCAGATTCCAGACTGTCGCCATAGGTTGGGACCGGGTGTTACCCCGGCCCCTCTCCTACTTAGTCGGCCACGGCCGAGAACCAGCCGGTCACGACGCCGTTGTCGCACTTCTCGGAACCGTCGTTCGCTGCCGATGCGTCGAACTCGATCTTGCCGATGCCGTGCATCATCTGGATGCCGACGCCCTGCACGAAGCCGTAGTCACGGACGTCCGTGGTCGAACGCGGGCGCTTCGCCATCGCAACGCCGATCGCCTGCGCGCCGCACAGGAAAACAGGCGCGATCTGGCAGGGGCCCGCGTTCGCGTTGGTGAAGGCCAGATCGTCGATCTCCGGGACTTCCACGATGACGACACCGTCGTACATCAACGAGCCGCCCTGAAAGATCGGATGATCCGGCACGCCACGGATGCGTGCATCGCGGTTCGCCTGCGCCATCGTCGAGTCATTCGCCAGATCGCGGAAGGCCAGCGAGTTGGAGAACATGACGTAATACTCGCGATCGCCATCCACGCGAATCGGACGCACCATCGGCGTGGCACGCTGCGCGATGCGTTTCATCAGCGAGACTTTCGACGCCGTGAGCGTATCGGCCGCAACGATGGCATCAACCCCGTTCTTGTGCGTGGCGCTGTAGTTGCTCGTCTTGGCGAACAAGACGCGATCGCTGTTGTCCGCCGTCCACGCATTGCGCGCAGTGGCGTTGGCCGAACCGAACGCGGTCCCGTTGATCGACGCGAGCGCGGCGACGATCTGGTCACGCTTGAGTTCCATCGCCCACAGCTTGAGCATCGACTTGCCGGCGTTGCGCAGGTCGATCGCCGACAACTGCTCGTCGTGGCCGGTGATGGCAACAGCGTTGCGGTGCGTCTGGATCGTAAGGCCGTACTCGCGCGACATCAACTGCTCTTCCGCGCCTTCCAACAGCGTCCGGCCGGTGACGCCGGCGCCGGACAGTCGGTTGACGAGCGCGAAGTACAGCTTGTCGCCGCGCGCTTTCGCCAGATTCTCCTTGACGTGGATCACCGAATTTTGGTCGGTGCCCTCGTAGGGAAAGAACCGCGAATCGCGGACGTACTCTTTGAAAAACTGATCGTCCCAAATCTCCGGCGTCAGGCCGGCTTGGGCTTGGGTAAGTCCTGCCATGATTGATTACCTCTTTCGGGAATAGATGTCGTCGAGCGCCGCCGGGCCGGCGAACGTCTGCGCGGACTTGCGCCCCGTTCCGCTGACTGCGGCGAGCGTTTTCGGGAGGGCAGCGGCCTTGCTCTTGAACTGCTCGGCTCGCTCGGTCGCCAACTCATCCATGAGCCGCTTTTTCAGCGCGTCCAGAGAGCCGCCCGCCTCTTGCATGGCTAGGTGGTACTCGGCCGTCTTGTAAGCAAACTCAGCGGGATCTGGCGCCTGGCGAAGCTCGGCAACGAGATACGGATTCGTCTGAGCGAGTTGGATGAATGCCTGTTCCTTCTCGTCGTAATCCGCGTGACGAGCGCGCGCCGCAGCCTGTAGGGCCTCGGTGCGAATGTTCGTCACCTGTTCCGCCATTTCGCGCCGGAGTTGCTCGACGTATTCGGCGGGGTTCTCGTTGAAAGACGGCTGTTGCTGCTGCTGACGGACCTTCGCCCGCGCCTCGGCAATCGCCCTTTCCAGTCCTTGAGCCTTGCGCTCTGCCTCTGCTGCGGCGGCTTTGGCCTTCTCGGCCTCCACGCGCCAATCGACCTCCGGTTCCTTCGGCGGTTCACCCTGCTCCGGCGGCGAGCCTTCTTCGCCCGTGGCTTGTGCGGGAACTTCGGGTTCCTGCGCCTCGCCTGCGTAAACGTCGTCCAGATCCATCAGTCGTTACCTCACATCGCCCGAAAGGCCGGCGGCACCTCTCGCCCGAAATCCCGGCGGCGGAAACGAAAAAGCCGCCCGAAGGCGACCTGTTGAAACAAAAGAGAACGGTGCGTCCATCAAAAAAGCCGCCCGAAGGCGGCAGTGATCCAACCGACCTTCGTAGGCGTCACACGTACCGGTCGGCGAACTGCGCCATGCCGAGTACGTCGACCTTTCCGTCGCGCGCGCGGTCGGCCACGCCGTCGATGAACGTCTTGAACTCGGCGTAGGTCATCTGGTCGGCGCCTGGGCTCGCGCGCACGAACGCATGGCCGTAGAAGATCGCCGACGACCCATTGTCGATTGCGCGATCCACCAGCGATAGGTCGCTCGCCGCCGAGTACGCGCCCGAGAGGTCGCGCGCCGGCATCGCGAGCGGGTCGTCGATGCCCCATCGACTCGTCATGACCTGATGCGATGGCGAGGTGCCAGTGGTCACGAGACGCGCCGCTCTGAAGCCGAGCGACGTCAGTATCGCCTTGCTGCCCAGCGTCGAATTGATGACGCCGCCCGGATACACGTAGCAGTTCGCGCCGCGCGTCCAGCCGTTTTCCAGCAGGAAGTCCCGATTCCGCCGGATCTCGGCCGTGAGCAGCGCGGGCGTCGTCAGAGAGGCGTCGTTGTGGTTCTTCGAGCCATGCACGACCAGATCCCACCCGGCGTCGTACATCTCTTGCATCTGCTCGATGCTCATGTAATTGCCATCGACGTAATCCTCCGACACCGCCATGTATCCAGTGAGTCCGCGCTGCGTCATGTACTGAAACGCGGTGCGGTACTGCGAGACGAGCCCGTCATCGACGCCGATGCACACCGCCGTGCGCTGGCGCTGGTAACGCCACACTCCGTGCACCTTGAGCACGCCGCCCGCCGTCCCGCCCGTGGAATCGACGCGGATCTCCATGTAGTTCATCGTGTTCGCGAACGACTCGCTGCCTGCGAACGTGAAATCATTGGAGCCCGGATACACACGGAAGAAGATCAGGTCGCCGTGCGCGAGGTTCATGTCGTAGGTGACGGTGGCGGTCTTGCTCGCTTTGCCGTTCGACGAGAAGATGATCTGGATGCGGTTGCCGGTGTTCATCCCGGAGACGCGCTCGCAGACGATGATGAACTGGCCGCCGTCATCCAGGAACTCGCCCGAAATCGTCTCGTCGATGACGCTCGCCGAGTTGCCTGTGGACCCAGCATTGACGGTCAGAATGGCCGGTATGTTGCCGAACGGACCAGCTTCCTCGTCGAACTCGCCAGAGCCGTTCGTTCCGGTGAAGGTAGCGGCTTCTAGCGTCGAAAAGGCGACGCCTTCGGAGATCGTGCCTTTCGTGCCAACGGCCGGTGCGCGCCCGGCGCGCAGGGATCGCGCATGCCCGTCGGGGCCGACGAGAGCCTGCCCGTCAAGCGTCCAGCGCGGCTTCTGGCTCGCCCACATCACGCCACCCCGTAGGCAGAAGTCGTGCCGCTTCCTGCAACCCGCGTGAAGCGCAGGTCACTCACGGGCGAATCGAGCGAGTCGTCGGTGTACGCGGTCGCATTGCCCTTTGGCCACGCCACCCAAGGCGCGTCCGCATCGACTCGGTACTCCACGCGCACGGTGTCGCCGGCGGCGGGGTTCACCCAGACGGTCATGGGGATACGCACGCCATCCGAGAATGACACGACGACGGGGGTGCCGTCCGCCAACGTGCCTTGCGCCTGATTGCGATAGACATATCCGACCATTGGTGTGTCCCGAAAAAACGAAAACGGCCCGGTGGTTAGCCGGGCCGGACGGATCAAAGAAAGTGGGTTATTGAATCGTCTGCGGCACTTCCACCACTCTCACGACATTCCCATCCGGGTCGTACTCGAAGCGGAACTGACGACCGCCACGCGACGACAGTTGTTCGATGCGCTGCTGCATCTGCGCCATCATCTCGACCACTTGCCCCATGTCGATCTGCGGCACGACAGGCCCGGCAGCCGGCGCAATGTCCTCGGTCGCAACGCCCTGCGTCACCGCAACGTCGCTCGCGGTATCGGTAAGCGCCGGATCGGCCGTCGGCGCGAGCAGCTCAAGCCGTTTCGTCTCGGCCTCGAATTGCTTGACCTTCAATTCCTCGCGCTTGATCTCCAACTCGGCCATGCGAAGGGATTGATCCTGCTTGGCCTGTGCGAGTTCGGCCTGCAACTGCTCGATTGCGGCGCTCGCCTGCTGCAACTGCGGCGCGTGTTCGTCGTTGCCCTGCAAGTGCTTCAAAATTTCCTGCTTATTGCGCAGGCTCGACGCGGCGATGATCGCCTCGGGCGGGATCGGAATTCCTGCCTTCGCCAACTCGGCAAGCTCTGCGAACTGCTCGGATTGCAGCGCGGCAAAGTCGGGCACTTCGTCCAGGATGATGTCCACATCCATCTCGGCCGGCACGTTCTCGCGGCCGACCACCTGCTGCATCTGCGGGTCTGCGGAAAGCGCCTGCAACTCGGTCGGATCGACCTGCTCGCCGGATGCCTCGATCCGCTTGGCGAGCTCGTCCATCATCGTGACCGGCCGGTTCAGGCCGACGAACTTGACGTTGTTCTCGTCGTCCGTGACCCGAACCCACTTCTCTTCCGTCCAGTACTGGCGAATGCGGTTCCAGATTGCCCGATACACGCGGTTCTTGAAGTGCGCGTGCGCGTCCAGAATCGGGCGCACCTCGGCGGTTCCCGCGTTCTGGCGAGCCTCCAGCGCGCGACCGCTCATCGCCCGCGTCTCGGTGCCGGCCAGCGCCGCATTCACGCCCACGGAATCGAGTTCCGCCTTCGCCTCGGCGAGCAACTGGAACTGCGCCGCTGCCATGTCGCCGGTCTGGAGAACCTCGACGCCGTTCTCCATGTTCTCTTCGACAACGCCGTCGGGCTTGGCAAGCTCCGAGCGCAGAGCCGCGACCGAATCGACAGCGCCCTTCCTCACCTTCGCCTGCCGCACGTTCATCAGGTGCAGGGCCTTGGATCGGCGCTTGTTGATCTCGTCTTGGATCGACAGCCAATCCTTCACGACCCCGTAGCGATTGCCATCCCGATCGACATAAGCCGACTGGAAGATGTACATCGGCTCGGGGTTGCCGTCCTCGTCGACGAACGGCACCGGCTCGGGCGCCTGCACCCACCCGCCGCGCACGAAGATGCCGTGCATCCACTGCGCGCCCTGTCGGAAGGCGATCGACACGAGGCAAACGCGCTTGCGCTTCTCGTCGGCCCATCGGTTGAACGGCTTGTCCTGGTACGTCTCGCCTGAATTGCCGCCGTACTTGTCTAGCGTGACCGTGAGCACCTCGACCGCCTCGGGGTACGTCTCCTTGGCTACGTCCAGATCGAGCCAAACCACCTCGCCGAGATAGCGCGCATCCCCGTAGGTCTTCTCGCGCGAGTGCTGGTCGAAGAACTGCCGATCCCAATGCACCTTGCGCAGCGTGATCGCAAAGTCGGCGCCCTTCGGTGCGACGTTGATCTCGACCCCCTCGCTGCCCTCGATGCACAAATCGTCGAAGCACTCGGAGAACAGCGTGTCCGAATCGTTGTCATCCAGCACGAAGCGGATCGCATCCTGCGCCGCGTTCGCCGCTTCCTCGTCCTTGCCTGCATTCCTCGGCAGCGCCTTCGGGTTCGTGCGCGACTGAGACTCAAGCCCCTTGAGCGTGTTGACCTTCGGCTTGACCCGGTTGGCCGTGATGATCGGCTGCTTGCGCTTCTTCAGCGTGGCGATCTCGGCGTCGGTGTACTGCTTGCCGTCGTAGTAGTCCCGACACTTCTCGGACTCGGCGCGAGCATCGCGGCCGGAATCCTCCGCAGCCTCGAACCACTGCACGCATTGCCCGTGCAGTGCGTTCAAGCTCAGATCGTCTTCCAATCGTCGTCCCCGTCGTCAAGTCGTGCGAAAGCCCGCTCCCAGCGGTCCTCGCGCTGTTTCACAGCCGGCGGCGCGACGCTCGACAACCGATCGAGCATCCGCCCCAACAAACTCAGTACGTCCACCTGGTCGTCGTTCACACCGACCGGGAAGGTCAGCAACTCGCGCTCAAGGTCCGCCAGCCACCCGGCGTTGCTCGGCAGATAGACCATCCCCTGCGCCATCCGCCCACGGATCGACTGCGCCCGCGATGCCTTGTCCGAGAGCGACGTGAACTGCTCGCGGGCAACGTAAACGCGCCGTTCCTGCTGCCGTTTGTTGATGAACGGGTCCAGAGACTTGATGATTTGTCCCTGTTCCTCGGCCCACTGGATCGGCTTCCACTTGTCCACTAGGTCAAGGAAGGCATCGATCCAGACATCCGATGTCGTCTGCTGGCGCCACAGATCGAGCAGGTAGATTCGCTGCTCGCGGTCCACGCCGAAGACGCCATGAACCGTGTAATCGCCGCCCTTCGCGGTGATCGCGTAGTCCGACGCGCCGTAGATTTGTAACCGCCCCGGCGCCTCGTCGTAGTACCGGAACCATTCGCGCTTGAAGTAGTCCCCGCTCTCGGGGGCCGGTCGCTGCTGGTACAGCGCCGACCAGTCGCGCGGGCCGACGGCCTGCTTGATCCGCTCCAACTCGCCAATCGGGTACTGCTCAGGCCACAACGCCTCGCCAGCGTCCGAAATCGCCGGCAGGCTAAGAACGTCCCATCCTTCGTGCGCGTGATCCTTGAGCAGCCAGCCCGAAAGGTCGTCCTCGTGCCATCGCGTCTGAATGACGACGATGCGCGCCCCCGGCATCAACCGCGTGTAAGCGGTCGACGTGTACCAATCCCGAATCCGACGGCGTACAAGCTCGCTGTCGGCCTCCTCCCGGTTCTTCACCGGGTCGTCGATCATCAGCAAGTGCGCGCCGCGACCCGTCAGAGGGCCGCCAACGCCGACCGAGTAGTAAGCGCCGCGCTGCGTCGTGCCTAGCTCGATTCCGCCCTCTACGTGGAACCGCTTGACCGACTGCGAATCCTCGGCAAGCTGCACGCCCGGAAAGATCGCTTGGTATGAACCGTCTGCAATCTGCCCCTTCACCTTGCGCCCGAAGTCGTCGGCCAACTCCTGAGCGTAGGTGGAAGCAATGACGTAGTGGCTAGGGTTTCGCCCCAAGTACCACGCCGGGAAGAACTCGGACGCCAGCATTGACTTGCCGTGGCGCGGCGGCATGAAGATCATCAACCGCCGAATCTCGCCGCGCTCGACCGCTTCGAGTTTCCTTGCGATCAACCGATGATGCGGCGCATCCCGGTATCCCGGCCATTGGTACGCTGCGTAAGCAATCAGCCGGGAGAACGCGAAGTCCTCAGCCGTCGGCACGCAATACAGCGGCCGTCGCCGCGTCCCGCTGCTCCTTCGTGGCCGTCTCGACCTTCACCCCGCCGGACAACTCAACGCCCTTGTTTTCCCGCCAGTCCTTCGGGAACCGCGCCGCCATGCTGCGCGACCAGATCGCGGCGTTAAAGCCCGTCTGTTCCATCCCACGCTGACCGGCGTCCTCCCACCATTGCTGCGAACGCAATTGCGCTTCGGTCATGGCGTCAGAAAATTCCGGGATTTCCTCCATCCACCGATAGATGGTTTCCCGGCTGACCCCAATCTCGGCAGCGATCCAGGTCAACGATTTGCCGGCGCTACCGTACTCAATGACGCGCTCGCAAAACTCCGACGTGTAAACGCTTGGCCTTCCGGCTGGCATGGTGTTGATCCTCCGGCGGCGAGGATGATTCGCGCCCGTTGAAAAGAAAACGGCCCGCACGACGCGAGCCGAAGAACTACCGACAGGAGGAGACTTGAACCGCTACGCCGACAATCCGTCAGCGTATAGATTCACTAGAGATTTTCGCATTGTTTGACAAGGGGTCGCGACACTTATTGTGTCAACCCCTGTGCGTGATCGTAGACACGTCGCCGAGCATCCTTCAGCAGTTGATACCACCGCTGCCGGGAGAAGCCGAGTGCGCCTGCAATCCGTTTGACCGGCACCTTTGGTCGGCGATACGGTCGGATCAGGTATTCAAACCGGATGATCTGGCCGTCCCTCGTCTCGATCCCGAGTATCGCCTGATGCAGCGCGGCAATCTCAGGGCTCAACTGCGCGTCGCCCTCGCGCCCGGATGACGGCTTGACCAGGCACCCGATGATGGACTGCGGGTTAGGACTCGGCGCAAACAGCCGCTTTGACCGGCACCATGCCGCCCATTCGGTGTACAGCATATGCAGGTCGGAATCGGTCATGGCCTGCCCGACCTCTCCCTGCTGGTTTTCATTGCAGCGCCCCTCCCCCGAGCATCTTGATCGCCAGCCGGAGCACGGTTGCGTTCGCCTCGCGATCTTCGAGCGAGCCCATGATGCGCACGCGGCCGCCGTCATCCGCCTGCACCGCGATCAGCACGAACCCGTCGAGCGACACGCCCGCCTCGTCCATATCGTCGGCGATCGCGCGCAGGTTGTCGGTCGAGACGATCACACCGGCTCCCGAAACAGCCAGTACCCGATGCCCAGCCCGACCATCGCTCCGGCGGCAAATGCGGCTCGTGCGGCGGCGATGGCTTTGTCTAGGGTGCCTTGAGTCATGCGGTCCACGCCGGGTTTGCGGAAGACCACCAAAAGCCGTCGTCGCGCAACACCATCCCCTTCGCCGTCATTTCCTCGGTCGTCATGCAGCGCCGGTCAACGCCGTACTTGCCAGTTCTATGCTTGTCAAAAGCGGCGGTTGAGTTAAATTTCTTGCCGCACGAAGGGCACTGGTTTCTGTCGCCATTCAGTTTCATGCCATCACCTTCAAAACGCGCAACGCACTTTCCACGTCGCACACAACCGCCAGCGTCCCGCCGCGCCATGCCGCGTGCCAGTCCAACTGGTCCGGCGTCAACTGGCGCTTACTCGGCGGCTGCGAACCGTCTTTGACCTCGATCAGCGCCGTCCGGTTGCGGTAGCCGACGAGCAGGTCCGGCACGCCACCGCCGACCATGTGCAGCGGCTGAACGCTCGCGCCGCAACTGCGCAAGGCATCGACGATCTGCGCCTGGTTCGCGTCCACCTTCGCCGCTCGCCTCACTTCGCCCACCCCTTGCCGGCGCAGCACGGCGTTACATGGCCAAGCGTTACATGCGTTACACCTCTAAAGAGGGTGTAACGCTTATGTAACGTTTGCTGGGCCATGCGGCGTAACGTTTGCGTTACGTAACGCCAGATGTAACGCTGATGTAACGCTGTCATTTGATCCCCCAAACGCCCCTGGCGGTGGCCTCGATGAGGCCCTTTTGTTGCAGTGCGCGCATGGCGCGATGGAACGCGACCCGCTTCGCCGAGGCGCCGGCCGCTTCTCCGGCGGCGTCGTATGCGGCGGCCCGCAATACCCCCTCTTGTTGCTCTTTCGACGCTCCGAAGGCGTCCAGGATCGCCTTTTCGTAGGCCGATGCGCGAGCCCCGGACGTCGCAACGATCGCGTCGATGTCGGCCAGTTCGCGGTAGTTGGCGACCAGTGACGAGACTTCCTCGCCGTCCTCGTCATGGCCGAGTACCACCCGCTCGAGCTCGAAGGCCACCGGGTCGAGCCGATCGCCGTCCTTCTGTTTGCGGACCTCGAGCACCGCGCTCATGCCCTGCTCCGACTCGCGCGCCAGGCTGAATACCACGTCCACGTTGGCGAGAATTGCGCTCGATCCGCGCGGGCGCTCCATGACAGCGTGGCCGGTGTGGTGGATCACCAGCACCGCGGCGCCGAATGGCGCCCGCAGGTCGGCCGACAGGCGCCTGTAGTAGCCGGCGACCTCGGTGGCGCTGTTCTCGTCGCCCGCGAACGTCTGGGACTGGGTGTCGACCACAATCAGCCCGGGAACGAACGGCAGCGCCTCGATCTCTTTCCTGAGCGCCGCGGAGTGCTGCGCGTTGTCCAGCAACAGCGCATGAATGCAAACCCGAAAGTCCTCCGGCATCTCGAGCCCGCGGACGCGGTGCCATGCGTCGATGCGGTTCCACAGCCCGGCACCGCCCTCGCCCGCGACATAGACGACGCCTTGCTTGGCTGTTTTCTTGCCGCACCAAGCGAGCCCGTGGGCGGCGTGCAGCGCCATGTCCAGGGCGATGAACGACTTGAACGTACCGGACGCGCCGAAGGCCACGCCCACGCTGTCTGCGGGCAGCAGGTGCTTGATGAGCCAGCGCACGGACCCGGACGCGGCGCGCAGTTGCCCCAGATCGAGCAGCAGCCCGGTCTCCGGTTCTGGCGGCGGTGCGGCGGCACCTTTCGAGCGTGGGTTCGACCAGCCGCGAGCGGCGGCGCGCGCGAAGATCGACTCGTAGTTGATGTTGTTCGGCTTGAAGCTGTGCCACTTCTGCCGGATCTGCTGGAAGTTGTAGCCGGGGTATGGCCGGCTCCATTCGTCCCACAGCCAGAAGCCGTTGTCGCCCAGCGACTTGAGCGCGTGGCCGATGTCGATCCAGCTCTGATAGTTCGAGCAGTCGAGCCATGCGAGCGCGGCCCGCAAGTCGTCCAGTGTCTCGGGCGGCGCAAAGCGTTCGCCGATCGGCGCGCTGTTTACGGCTCGCGGCGTTCCGGTGACGAGCTCGAGGAGCCACCCCGGCGCCGCGGCCAGGTTCGGGCGTTCGCCGGCCAGGACGTCCCAGTCGTCGAAGGCGTAGGTTCCGTCGATCCTGGAGGGTTCGACGATGATGTAGCCGCCCGTGCCGCGCACGTCTACGCCCGGGCCGACCTTTTCCTTCGAGCATTGCACCGACGCGTCGCCGGCAAAGAAGTAGTGTCGCCCGCCGGACTGGCTGCGAGCGGTCTGGGTTTCGGGCAAAAGGCCGTGTTCTCGCTCGAGCGCCTCGACGCTCAGGTGGCCGTTCTTGTCGCTGCGGAAGTCGATGTCGAGCACCCAGCACTGCGCGCCGGTGGCCACGCCGATGTTGGCCATCGGCCATTTGCCCCACCACTCGCGCAGCAGCGGTGCGGAGGTCGTTGCGTCCTGAAAGCCGCGGTTCGTCAGCGGATGCTTGCCGGATCGCTCGCAGTTCGCCGACTTGCACGAACAGCGGTTCGTGATCTCCCCGGTTTCCTTGTCGACGGACTGATCGACCCAATGCACCGGGAATACAGCCCACCCGATTGCGGCGTAGGCCAGCGCGTATTCGAGCATCGGACGCTGCTGACCGATCGGGACGACGGCGGCCATTACCGCTGCCATTCGTGCGGGGCGCCAACTTGCCCGTGCTCGAAGCGCGCCTGGCGGGCTGCGATGACTGCATCCAATAGAAACTGATCGCCATCGCAGTGATCGTCGCATGGGCACACGAAGAACCTGCTCTCTCCGCGCGATTTGTTACACGGCAGGTACTTACTGTCGAATGCAACTTTATAGGTCGAAAGACACTCTTCGCCATCGTCGCCGATGTCAGTGAACAGGCAATCGAGCAAAGACGTACTCGGAGCTCCGACTGCGAGCAGAACCGCCGCTCCGGAGTCGCGTGCGAACTGTCGCGCTTTTGATGTGCCGCCGCCTTGTGGCTTCACCTCTACATACGTGCCGCTCGGAAGGTGGAAACCGGGTAGCCAGAAGTCTGGCAGGTACATCGAACCGTCCGACAGGTGGTAGCCCTCCGGCTCGTATTCCCACTTGACGCCGAGCGCATCGAAGAAAACCGCCCACCGGGCCTCGAGCCGGCTGCGGAACCTGTAGCCCCGATAGACGGTTTCGATGGGCTTGATACTCACCGCGCCCTCTGCTCGAGCGGCTGCAGCTCGACGACGGCGCTCATGCGACGCTCCATTCGCTCACGCCGGCCTTGCGCCAGTTTGAGATCGCTTGCGACACCGCCTGCACCGAGACCCCGTATCGTTCACCAACCTGCGCAAGCGTTGCCCCGTTGGCGCGTAACCTCAGTACCTCTGGCGCATGTCGCAGGCCCAGTCGGGCGCGCTGCGAGTGGCCGCGCAGGGACAGCAGAGAACGTCTAGCTCCGGTCGGGAACGCTCCGTCCGCTGCGGCCTGGCGGGTTGCGTCAGCCCGCGTCCCGGCGCGCAGGTGCGCGAGGTTCATGCACCGGGGTTCGCCGCAGGTGCTGTAGACGACGCGCCCTTTGACACGCTTTCCGGACAGTTCGAGCAGCAAGCGACGAGCGGGATGCTCTTTGCAGTGCCACATGATTCTCGGTCGCTGCTTGCCGGCGTAGAACGGCCCCGCCCACACCAGACAGTCGCCGTCGATGTAAACGTTCTCGCTCAGGTACGCCAACATGGCCTCGGGCGAGAGCGGCTTGCGTCCGGTAGGCATCACTTCGCCCTCCGAAACTGCGCGGCCCGCGAACCACTTGCCGGCAGCATCTCGATCTCGCCGCGTTCGTGCATCTGCACGAGCATCCGGCCGACCGTGCTCTGCGACAGGCCAGTGCGCCGGCATAGCTCGACCCGGTTGCGCCATAGGCCGTCCATTGCCGCCGCTAGCGTCTGTGCCGCGTTTCCGCGCCGCAGCTCGGCGGGCAGTTCTCCAGGCAGGTCGGCGGTGCGAAATACCTGCTCGACCGTCCATGCCAGCGCGTCCGTCACGCGACAGCCTCCACAGCCTCGATGTTCTTGCGCGCGATCCAGAAAACGGCGACCGGCACGCCGACGGTAGCGACCTGGACGGCGGAACCGTTGCGCTTGACGATCGTGACGATCTGGTCGCGGTAGCGGCCGGCGAGCACGCGGTACTGGCCGTCGTTCATGCCCCCCTCCGCGTCGCAATGTCCTCTGCCCACTGGCGGCGCTCACGCTCTTTGGCGAGCAGACCCGATTAGCTGCTCGGCGGTCATGTCGAACCGAATCATGTTGTCCAAGCCCCGGCTCGGTGTCTCAGGGGATTTGTTCGGCCGGCGTCTCGCCGGCCGCTTTGAGCAACTTTTCAGGGAGGTGCTTTCGCGCCAATGCGGCCAGCACGCGATCGGCGATACGCGGCGGTAGGTCGTCCGGCCATTTGTCCACGGCCTGGTACGAGATTCCAATGGCATCAGCCGCGGCGGATACCGAACCACCGAGTAGGTCAATGGCCGTTTTCTTGAGCATGGCGCATTGAACCATAGTTCACAGCCGATTGCAACCATAGTTCCCCCGCCTATGTATAAGCGGCAGTCGCAGACGTCCGCCAGACACCCCGCCGCCACAGTAACGAGCCCGCTTCGGCGGGTTTTTTCTCGTTCATCGCTGAACCATGGTTGACACGAGAATTTAACTATGGTTCAATGTCTTCACTGCTCACGCACGGAGGCCCAGTTGACTGCTCCCCTCCCTGAAGGAAGGGGATTCCCACTTCACCGAACCGAGCCGTTCCGCACTTACATGCAGACAGGACTTACCGATTCTCCATGGGCTGACACCGCGAGCCCCGCGGCCAAAACGTTGCGCGCTGCGTTTACGTCGCGGTCGTGGATCGCTCCGCACTCGGGGCAAGTCCACTCGCGCACGTTCAGCGGCATCGTGGCGACGGTGTGCCCGCAGTCACTGCATCGCTTGCTGGACGGGTACCAGCGGTCGATGCCAACGAGCGTGCGCCCGTACCAGTGCGCCTTGTATTCCAACTGCCGAACGAACTCCGACCAGCTTGCATCACTGATCGACTTCGCAAGGCAGCGGTTCTTCTGCATGTTCGACACGGACAGGCTCTCGACGGCGATCACTTGGTTCTCGTTTATCAGCCGGGTGGAGAGCTTGTGCAGGAAGTCCCTGCGGGAGTCCGCGATCTTCGCGTGCAGTCGAGCCACCTTGAGCTTGGCTTTCGCGCGGCGAGCCGAGCCCCGGGTTTTCTTCGCCAGACGGCGTTGCAGCTTCGCCAGTTTGGCCTCGTTCTTTCGGAACGTGTTCGGCGCGGCGATCTTCTCGCCGGTCGAGAGGATTGCGAAGTGCGTCAGACCGAGATCGACGCCGACCCGACCTTTGGCCTTGCGCTTGGCCGATACGGTGTCGTTGCACAGCATCGATACGAAGTACCGGCCCGCTGTGTCGCGCGAGACGGTCACGGTCGTCGGCTTCGCGCCCCTCGGCAACGTGCGCGACCAGCGAATTGCCAGCGGCACATCCATCTTTGCGAGCTTCAGCGCCTTGCCGTCCCACTTGAAGGCGCTGGTCGTGTACTCGGCGGATTGCGGGCCGTCCTTGCGCTTGAAGGATGGATACCGCGCCCGCTTGGCGAAGAAGTTGGCGAACGCCGTCTGCAAGTGCCGCAGTGCCTGCTGCACCGGGACGCTGCTTACTTCGTTAAGCCACGCGAATTCTGGTTCGCGCTTCAACTTCGTCAACGCAGCGGAGGTCTCGTGATAGCCGACCCGTTCCTGTCGCTGAAACCACGCATCGGTACGCAGCCGAAGCATGTGGTTGTAGGCAAAGCGCGCACAGCCAAACGTGCGAGCAAGGATCAATTTCTGCTCGGGCGTCGGATAGAACCGAAAGCGGTAGGCACGCTTGATGTCCACGGCTCACAGTATACGTCGAATCGGTGTGAGCTACTGTATTTCCGGACAGTGATGCAGCCTATCGGCTGCGCTCCTTTCCTCCCCCGCCTGAAGGCGGGGGTTTCTCGGAGCCTTCGATGACCGAATCCATCGCCCTTGCCGATCTCCCCCGATTCGCGGACAGCCCGCAAGCGGCCGACGCCGGATTCCGCGCCGCCATGCTCCAGCGCGACCGCGAGCAGTTGGAGCGCACGAACCGCCTGCTGCGCGAGTGCGTCGCCGATCTGCTGCCGCTCGCCGGCCGCGCTGCACTCACAACCGCCGACGACCAGATCATCGAGCGCGCGACACGCGTGCTCGAACTCGGAGGACTGCTGTGAGCGAATACACGATCAAACACCGCTGGACCGGCGTGGCCATTTATACCGGCGGCGGCGAGACGCTGCGCGATGTGGTCGTCTCAGCCGTCAAAAGCGGCGCGGACCTGAGCAGCGCGAACCTGCGCGGCGCGAACCTGAGCAGCGCGAACCTGAGCGGCGCGGACCTGCGCGGCGCGGACCTGCGCGGCGCGGACCTGAGCGGCGCGGACCTGCGCAGCGCGGACCTGAGCGGCGCGAACCTGAGCGGCGCGTACCTGAGCGGCGCGTACCTGCGCGGCGCGTACCTGAGCGGCGCGTACCTGAGCGGCGACAAACTCGTCGGCAACCGTCCAGTGTTGCAAATCGGCCCGGTCGGCTCGCGCGCCGACTATCTCGTCGCGTACCTCACCGACGCCGGGGTAATGGTCCGCGCCGGCTGTTTCCTCGGAACACTCGACGCATTCCGCGCCGCCTGCGCCGAAACGCACGGCGACGGCATCCACGGCCGCGAGTACGCGGCAGCTATCCAGATGATCGAGGCGCACGCAGCGCTTTGGACGCCGGTAGCAGAGCAACCACATTAGGCCGCAGCATGACCGACCTTCACGCACTTCAATCCGCCGTCGAATCCCGCGACGCCGGCCTGTGCGACGCCTATTTGGACGCCGCCACGCCAATCGACGACGCATGGGACCGCGCGCAGGCGATCGCGCACGACCCGGACGCGCTCACCGACCTGCAGGCCGACGGCAAGCTGACCTACGTCGATGTGCTGGTCAAGATCGACGGCCAGTCCTGCGACCTGTTCGAGGCCGCAGACCGGCTGCGCCTGCGCGTGATGCGCGGCCTGCACGGCGAGGCGGACTGCATCGCGCGCGACATGACCGACGCGCTCGCCGCCGAGATCGAGCGGCTGCTGGCGAAAGGGGCGATCCGATGAGGCCCGCCTACATGCGCCGCGAGTCGCCGATGATGCGCCGCCTGCGTCAAGCCGACTACGACGCGCACCAGATGCGCCCGCTCGACGCGATCGCCATGTGCATCGGTTACGGGCTGCTGCTGAGCATGTGCGTGGCCGGGCTCATCAGCCTCATCGACTGGCTGCAGGGCAACCCGCAGACGGTCCTGCCGCAGATCGCGGCGCTTCTTGCACGGATGGACTGACCATGAAACCGACCCTTACCTACCGCGAGGCGCGCGTCATCCGCAGCGCCCGCGAGTGCGCCGAGCAGTGCGACGTAGCCCGCGCCCGGCGCACCGAACCGGAGACGCGCATCGACCGCGAGCCGCTCGCCGCCGCGCTCAAGCGCTGGTATGGGCGCGTGCTCTCGACCAATCCGATGCCCGGCCGGTAGCCGGGCCGCAACCAGGAGAACGCACGATGAGTGCCGTCTTGAAGGCCGTCCAGCCGGCCACCGAAACGCTGGAGTCTCTCGTCGACAAGTGGGTCGTCGAGAAGCGCGCGGAGGAGGACGCCGCGAAGCGCCGCGTGGCGATCGAGGAGGCGATCATCGCCCGCACCGGCGAGCGCGACGAGGGCGCGCAAACGCACGAGCTCGCCGACGGTCGCAAGCTCACCGTGACCGCCAAGATCACCCGAACCGTGGACGAGGCGTTGTGGCGCCAGGTGGAGCCCCAGGTGCCGGCGGACCTGCGCCCGATCCAGTGGGTGCAGAGCGCGAAGCTCGATTCCAAGGGCCTGCACTGGCTCGTCGAGAACCGACCCGAGGTCTACGCGGTCGTCGCCCGCGCGCTCACCGCGAAGAAGGCGAAGTCGTCCATCAGTGTGAAGGTGGCCTGACATGGCGATCTCGCTCCAATCCATCAGCCAGTCGGCGGCTGTCAAGGCCCCCCGCATCATGCTCTACGCGCCGCATGGGCTGGGCAAGACGACCTTCGGCGCGTCCGCGCCCGCGCCCATCTTCATCCTCACCGAGGACGGCCTGGGCACCCTGCAGGTGCCGCACTTCCCGCTGGCGAAGTCCGAGGCGGAAGTGCTCGAGGCGATCGGCGTGCTCTACAACGAGGAGCACGACTACCAGACGGTCGTGATCGACTCGCTCGACTGGCTGGACGCGCTCATCTGGAACGACATCAACGAGAAGTACGAGGCGAAGGACCTGGCGTATGGCAAGGGCGCGGTGATCGCGGCCGAGCGCTGGCGGGTCATTCTCGACGGGCTGAACGCCCTCCGCAACGACCGCGGCATGGTCGTGATCCTGCTCGCGCACGCGCAGATCAAGCGCTTCGACAGCCCCGAGGTCGAGCCGTTCGACCGCTACATGCCCAAGCTGCAGGACCGTTCGAGCGCGCTCGTGCAGGAGTGGTGCGACTGCGTGCTGTTCGCCAACTTCAAGACGATGGTGAAGAAGGACGACGTGGGCTTCAACCAGAAGGTCTCGCGGGGGATTACCACGGGGGAGCGCCTGCTGTACACGGTCGAGCGCCCCGCGTACCTCGCCAAGAACCGCTACGCGCTGCCCGACTCCCTCCCCTTGTCCTGGGAGGCGTTCGCAGCCGCCATCAACAACCAAGTCCCGCAACCCGCGGCCGAACCGGCCGCCGAAACCGAAGGAGCCTGACCATGGCCGAACTGTCTTTCGACGCTACCCAAGTCCAACCCCAGCAGGAATTCGACCTGCTGCCGGCCGGCAAGTATCTCGCGCAGGTGATCGACTCGGAGGTCGTGCCGACGAAGGCCGGCACCGGGCAGATTCTCAAGCTCACCTTCGAGATCATGGACGGCGAGTACGCGAACCGCCGCCTGTGGGCCCGGCTGAACATCGCCAACGAGAACGCGCAGGCCCAGCAGATCGGCCTGGCGCAGCTCTCGGCGCTGTGCCACGCGGTGGGGGTCACGAAGCTCACCGACTCGCTCGAGCTGCACGAGAAGCCCGTGCTGGTGACGGTCAAGGTCCGCAAGGCCAAGCCGGGCGATACCTACGGGGATTCGAACGACGTGACCGGGTTTGCTGCAGCCACGGCGGCCGGCGGCCACCCGAAGCCGGCGGTGTCCAAGCCGGCGGCCACGACCCCGCCGTGGGCGAAGGCGAAGGCGGCCTGACGTGGCCGTTCTGCCCAAGCCCATGCACACGCTCGCGCAGGCCATCTACGGCTTGCACGAGCGGCGTGCCGCCGACGAGCGGGCCCGCCCGTACCTGGGAGCGTCGGTTGTCGGTGAGACGTGCGCGCGCCGGCTCTGGCTGGGCTTTCGCTGGGCGGGCCGCGAGCGGTTCGACGGGCGGATGCTCCGGCTGTTCGACACCGGGCACCGCGAGGAAGCTCGGCTGCTCGACGAACTGCGAGCGCTCGGCATGGAGGTTCACGACCGCCAGCCGGACGGCACGCAGTACGCCGTGTCCGCGCACGGCGGACACTTCCGCGGCCATGCAGACGCCGTGGTACGCGGCCTGCCCGAAGCCCCCAAGACCTGGCACCTGGTGGACGTGAAAACGGTGAGCGCGAAGAAGCTCGCCGAGCTCACGAAGAAGGGCTTTCGCGCCGCCTACCCGCGGTATTGGACTCAGGGTCAGGTCTACATGGGGCTGATGGAGCTCGAGCGGGCGGCGTTCGTGTTTGTGGTGAAGGACACCGACGAGATTTACGTCGAGCGCTTCGAGTTCGACCGTGCCGAGTTCGGCCTGATCATGGAGCGCGCCGGCCGCATCATCTTCGCGCCTGAGCCGCCCCCGGGCATCAGCACCGACCCGGCGTGGCACGAGTGCAAGTTTTGCCCGTTTCACGCGATCTGCCATGAGACGGCGGCGCCCGCCGTGTCGTGTCGAACCTGCGCGCACGTCACGCCGATCCCCGATGGCGGCTGGCGGTGCGAGCGGCACGGGTACGACTTGGCGCTTGACGACCAGCACGCGGCCTGCCCGGACCACCGGTTCATCCCGAGCCTGCTGGCCCGGTTCGCCGAGGTCGTCGATTCCGACGGGGATTCGGTTCGGTATCGGAACACGCTCACGGGCCGCGAGTTCACGAACGGGCCGGCGCCCGGGTATCTGTCGATCGAGATTGCCGCGGCCGACGATAAGCGCGCGCTGGGCGATCCAGTCACCGATGCCCTGCGGGCTGAGTTCGACGGGCATTTGGTCACCATGAGCGGACTACGATGAGCACGAACCCGATGAGCACGCTCCGCGACGACCTGGCCCCGGTGTACGGGCCGGGAGCGGGCGTCGAGAACGCGGGGCCGTCGATCGCCCAGATGATGCGGGCCGGGGCCCCGGCGAACTCGATCAGCAAGGCGCAGTGGCGGGCGACGCGCGATGCACTCGCCGCCCAGCTCGCCCGTTACGACCAGATGTCTCCCGGCTGCCGGACGTGTCTGTTCCTGGATGCCGGCGGCTGGTGCGCGCAGTTCGAAGCGGTACCGCCGGCCGGATTCACCGGCTCGGACTGTGACGCATGGGCATGGGATGGAGTGCCGCTATGACGTGGATGTTGATCTTGATTCTGCACACCTCTTCCGGCTACACCATCGACCGGATCGAAGCGCCGTCGGCTGCGGCCTGCGAGCAGATGCGAGTCCAGTACGTGCGCGACCGTCGGGTCGTGGCGGCGCGGTGCGAGGTGCGGCGATGAACCGCTACGCCGCCACGCTGCTGCTCACCATGATCCTCGCCGGCCTGCTCGGCTGCGGCTCGGCGGACGGCGACCCGGCGCAGCATGAGCGAGTAACGAAACCTGTGCCGGTGACGGCGATGAAGGAGTGACGATGGGAGGACAGTACGCAGAGCTTGATCGGCGAATCGTGAAGGCGATTGCACGCGGATTCAACGTATTCGATTCGCTGCACCGAGAAGTGCGCGTCGCGGAAGAAGCGGCGAGGCTCGGGGAACTGACCGGCTCTGCCGATTGGCGGATCGTTGACCGGCGCATTCAGGCGCTGCGAAAAAGCGGTGCGATCCAGTTCTTCGGCAGACGTTGGTATGTGAACGAGGCGCAGGTAACGCCAAGCAAGGGGGAATGATGGCAAGCGACAGCGAGACTGCCGAGATGTGGCGCGAGTGGGGGCGGCAACGCGCCGGAAACCGCGACGCATCTGCGCAGATGCTCAAGCAGGCCGGCATCCCGTTCGAGTCGAAAAACGGCGGCGCGCACCTGATCGTCGCCGGTCGATACGACTTCTGGCCCGGAACGGGGTTATGGCAGGCGCGTGGTGAGGCGACGAAGCAGCGCGGTGTGCGCCGACTGATCGCACGGATACAGGCGCAGGTAGCGCCGCAGGAGGAATGACGATGACGAACGACGAACTCCGCGCGCTGGCCGATGCCATCGTGTACCGCGACTCGCTGGCAATCGCTCGCGCCGCTGCCTACCTGCGCGCTCAGGCGGACGCGCAGCCGGTGGCGTGGATGCACGACGGGTTCATGTCAACGGACTACGAGCGAGTACAACACGACGAAATGCGCAACCGCTCATGCGGGTTCAAGGCCAAGCCAATCATTCCGCTGTACGCCCACCCCGCGCCAGTCGCACCGCAGGAGAAATGACGATGAAGTTCCGAAAGAAGCCCGTGGTGATCGAGGCGACGCAGTGGTTCAAGAATGGCGACCACCCGAAGGATGCCTGCAAGATGGTGCATCCGTCGCCGGACAGCACAACGCAGTTCGCTCCCTTTCTATCTGAAGGAAAGGTGGTGCGCTACTACCGCACCCCGGACCTCGATGGCTCCCGTGTATGCGAGCAGTGCGAAAACGTGATGCACGACCACGGCTGGATCGACACACTCGAACGTGGTCATGTGGTCTGCCCCGGCGACTGGATCATCACCGGGGTAAAGGGTGAACGCTACCCGTGCAAGCCCGACATTTTCGCCGCCACTTACGAGCCTGTACCGGACGACGCGCCATCCACACCGCAGGCGGATGCGGAGCCGGCAGTCTGGGTGCAGTCGAACCACCTTGACGAAGCAAAGCGTAATGTTTTCATGGCGCGTCTCGCGCCGCGTCAGGTGCATCCCGACTACGTTCCGCTATACACCCACCCCGCGCCAAACGAACCGCAGGCCGAGCCGAAGCGCGAGCCGTTGAGCGATGAGCAAGTATTGATCTTGCTTCGCAGCCTTGCTCCTGATGTAACGGCAAACCTGCGTGGCTATACGGCAATTGTTCGTGCTGTGGAAAGGCATCACGGAATCGGAGGCAGCGATGCTGAGTGACGACGAAATCCTGGACATTGCGACTGCCGCAGGTTTGCGATTCAGTATGTACAGCGACGACGTAGAGACTAGGGCCGCTATCAAGCGGCTAGCCCGCGCCGTCGAGCGCGCAGCGTATGAGCGTGCGGCGCAGGAGTGCGAACTGCAAATAACTGGCAGCGACTACCACTTCCTTGCAACTCATGGGCACTGGGATCACATGGCTCAGGCCGCCACGAACTGCGCCGCCGCTATCCGCGCACTCGGGAGGCAGCATGACTGACCATGAATTGTTGGAACTGGCGGCGAAGGCTGCTGGTATTGAACATGGAGCCGACCGCTTTGACTCTGGCATATCGCTTACGCTCCCGGACGGTCGGCACAAGTCGATGCCGAAGTGGAACCCGATCACCGACGACGGCGATGCGCTGCGGCTGGCGGTGAAGATCGGCATGGAGTTCGCAGCAGACGATGAGGCAACGCACTGCGCATTCGCGTATGCGCGCGTTCGTGGCGCCGGCGACAGTCACATCTTCGAGCCAGTCGTCGATGACCCATGCAAAGCCATGCGCCGCGCGATCGTGCGCGCTGCCGCAGAGATTGGGAGGCAGCATGACTGACGCACAAGCCGCGCTCGCCCAGGTGCGCGAGGCGCTGGAAGCAGGGCCGACGCCGGGGCCGTGGTCGTTAAAGACGGTGCCGACCAGCGATGGTTCGTGCCACAAGATCGGCCCGTTCCCTAGCGCATCGCGCATCCATTCGGAGGCACACGCTTGTGTCTATGCGATCGGCATCCGTCTTGGCATCAACGATTCGACGCCGGTCGCGAGGGAGCTTCTCGCCAACGCCCGCCTGATGGCTGCCTGCTCGCCTGCGAACATCGCCGCCATCCTTGCTCATGTCGATGCGCAGGCAGCGGAAATCGAGAGGTTGCGGGCCGCTCTAAAGACGTGCGTGTGGGCATTGCGCCAACCTCTCGATGGGTGGAAAGGAGAATGTGAGCGCAAAGCACTGGACGAAGCGCGCGACGCACTCAAGGAACAGCGATGAGCAAGATGCGAGATGCAGATATGCCGCTGGTCGAACGGATCGGCGCGGCCATTGAAAGGATCGCGCACGGCCAGGCAGCGATGCGGGTGCCAGTCGAGGCGACTGATCCAGATGTAGTGCTGGGCGACTGCCAGAGGGAGATCGATCGCCTGACTACCGAGCGCGACGACCTGCTCACGAAGCTGGACATGGAGAGCGGGTCAGCGGACATGATCGCCCGCGAGCGCGATGAACTGCGCGACGTGCTCTTACGCGGCGGCTTCGTGCCGTGCGGCATCCCGGCCTGCAATTGCGGATCGTGGCATCACCGCTATGGGTTGCCAGAGCGGATGCGCGAAATAGAGTTTGCGCTTGCCGACGCCGGCCATGAGCGCTCGAACGATAACGGTCACTCGATTCTCCGCGCGCTCAATGCGCTGATTGCGCGGCTCGACGCGGCGGAGGCAGAGAACGAGCGGTTGCGCAAGTTCGCCGGAAAGGTTCTGAACAAGTCGTGCGAGGAATCTATCGACGTGTCTTGCGGTGACATCGAGGATTGGGCCACGCAATGCGGGCTGTTGGAACAGGTCACGATGACCGCCGACTGCGGTGACGACTGCAAGTGCGCAGAATGGACTGACTTCCCGTTGGAGTGCCTGTTCCCGACCGCACTCGGTAGCGCCGCCATCGACGCGGCAATGGGCCTCACCCGGCCAGCGGAGGAAGCATGAAGCGCGCGATCTACTGGCTGCTGATGCTCGTCTCCGGTCTGTGCGTGTTGCCGACGCTGGTTGGCCTCGTCGATGCGTGGGCATGGCTGATGCTCGGGTATCAGATCAGCGGCATTGAGTGGCAGATCGAGAGTGGCCGCGTCGGGATAGCGTGGATGCTGCTGGTCATCGGAGTTTTCGTACTGCTGAGCGCGATGCACTTCGCGGAGGAATGATGCGCGAGAAATACCTACCGAGCAACGGCACCGAGGGCGAAATCTTCTTCGACGACTGGTGCCGAAAGTGCGCACGCGACCGCTCGATGCGCGACGGCGAACCGGTCGAGGACTGCGACGACAACGAGCTATGCGACATCATCGCGCGGTCGTTTCGCGGTGAGGTAGACGAGTGGGTCTACGGACCCGACGATGAGCCGATGTGCACGGCGTTCGTGCCGGCCGGCGACCCGATCCCGCCACCGAAGGACGATCGCACCATCGACATGTTCGGCCCGGCCCCGCTGCTCAACGAGGCGATCGACGAACTGGTTGCGGGTCCGCGTGGCTGACCTGCTGACGATCGCGGAGACGGCCGAGCCATGATGCACGTACCCAACAAGTACAGGATGCGTATCGGGCCGAAGGGACTCGACGACGCCGAAATGGGCAACAACGGTGCATTCCTGATCCAGACGCGGCCCGGGCAGCCGCCGCTGCGCGTGATTGCCAGCGACGGCGAAGGCTGGGAGCACGTTTCGGTCAGCCTGCCGAACCGCTGCCCGACTTGGGACGAGATGTGCCGGATCAAGGCGCTGTTCTGGGACGACGAGGATTGCGTCGTGCAGTTCCATCCGCCGAAGCGAGACTACGTGAATCTGCACCCGTACTGCCTGCACCTGTGGCGGCCGATCGGCGCGACGATACCGCTGCCGGACATGGCGTTGGTGTGATGCTGCTCACTGCGCGCGAAGTCGCCGAACTGACCGGCCGGGAACGCCGGCCGGCGCAGTGTCGCGCACTCGACGCAATGGGAGTACCCTACCGTGTTCGTCCAGACGGATCACCCGCAGTCCTGCGATACGAACCGCATCGGCGGCCGGCAATCGTCCCTCTGACGCGCAAATGCGTTTCGGCGAGTATTGGACAGGCGTACGGCCCGCCTGAGCACCGATCACCCGCCTGGCCGCTACAGCAGCGCCACGATGCCGGCGGCGGCCAGTACGAGCACGATCAGCAGGAAGAAGTCGTCGTCATCCATCGCGCCGCCCGATTGACGACAGGAACTCGCGTGCCACCTTGCGCGCCGCCCGCAGATCGCTGGACCGACTGACCCGTTGCAGGACCATCACCGACCGCGCGTACTCCGCAGACGCTTCCTCGAGAAGCCGCAGCGCCGCATCCAGCCGACCGTCGAGGATCGTGCGCATCGTGTCCAGCGAGACGCGCGCTGACGCAGCTTCCGAGCAGATCGCTTCGAGTAGCATGCGATCCCGCCGAAAATCCCTGTTGTGCGGGGTCACAGGCATGGGCGGTCAGAGATCCCCGACGAGCACGTCGTCGAACTCCGCGTATTGGCCGGCCGGCGCCAGCCCGATCAGCCCCGCAGACCCGGCGGCGATGCGGGTGTCGGTGGCCTCGCCGAGCTTAATGCCGTTGTAGTAGGCAGTCAGGACGCCGCCCTTCGCCGCGAGCCGCATCTGCGCGCCAGCGACGTAGGTCACAGGCCCGCTCGCGAGCGAGTGGTGCGCGCCGGCGGCGTCCATGTACTCGAGGCCGAACTTGCCCTCGACCGGCGAGATCGTGAACCGGTACTGGATCTTGCTGTCGCTCGCCCGCAGGACGACGCCGTGATACGCCCACTCCGCTGTCGATGAAGCGGTCATCCGCGCCTCGATGTACTGGTCGGCGGCCAGCGGCTTCGTCCACAGAGCGGTCCCGAGCACGCGCAGCTTGTTCCCCGCGATGTTGCCGGCCGACCAGTTGGCGCCGGCCGGGCCGTCGGCTCGGTTGAAGTCGTCCTGCGGCGTCGGCGGGATCGGCGGGCCTGTCGGGCTGGCGTAGGTCGGGATGTAGAAGCGCGTGCCCTCGGGCGGGCACTCGTGGTTGCCGAGAGGGAACGGCTTGACCCACGAGAACACCGCGTTGATCGACGCGAGCTTGCCGTTGTTGGCGCAGGCGTGGATCACCAGATACCTGAGCAGGATGTCGTACTTCCAGACCAGGACGTCGCGATCGGACTTGAGCGTCTCATTCTCGGCGCGCAGCTTGTTGATCCACTTCGACTGCCGATCGACCAGCGGGGCCATGTCCTGCCACTTGTTCAGCGTGACGGATGGGGCCGGCGCCGCCGCGGGCGGTTCCGGGGTTTCGGTGGCGGTCTGCCCGCGCGCGACGTTGTAGCCGAGCGCGAACGCCGCCAGCAGCAGGATTCGGATGATGAACATGGTGGACCTCACGGAGCGGGAACGTCCTCGACGGTCACGCCGCCGGGATCGGCAGGGGCGGCGGGCGCCTCGAACTGACCCTCGGCGAGCGCCTCGAACTGCGTCACGAGCGTCGCGGCCTTCGCGAGCGTAGCGCGCTCGTCGTCGGTCATCCCGGACGGCCGCGCCTCGAGCGCGTCGAGCCGGGAACGGATTTGCGTGAGCGCCGCACTCGTCGCGCCTGCTACCGCTGGTGCAAGCAGGTTCGCCAGCGCCCTTTGCACGATGTTCATTTCGGCCATGTCCACCTCCTACAGTTTGTTGCCGAGCCGGCGCGCCTGCTCCGCCAGTTTCTCGATCGCCTCGGGATCGCGCTTGAGCGCGTACCGATAGCCCCAGACGCCGGCGGCGAATCCAATCAGCACGCCAAGAATTGCTTCGATCATGGTTTTTCTCCTGAGTTGACCCGCTCGCGCAGGCCGGTATACCAGTCCCGCGCTTCGGTCAGACGAGCCACGTTGAGCTGGCAGATTCGGTAGTTTTCCCGGACCCGGTCGAGGGTTTCGGCGAGTCGGATTGTGGAATCGAGTGCGGCAGCATCGGGATCGGGTCCAGATGGCTCGGCCACGGCGGGAGCCGCGGGCAGGCCAGCGGCGGCGTCGAGCTGCACGCCGACAGCGCGAGGAATGCGAACATCGCGCACGCGAGCCATAGCGGCCCGCCACGCGGCGGTTTGGCGGTTGGCTTGGTCATGTAGCAGCCTCTCCTTTTCGGCGGCTCTGGCGGCCGATTTCGCGGCCATCGCGGCCAGATCGGTCTCCGTCTGCCGCGCCGCGCGCTCGGCGACGATCTGCCGCTCGGTCCAGACGGCGCGCTCGGCGTCTCGGCCCTGCAGCCTGCCGGTCAGGTACGTCCCGCCGAACGCCGCCGCGACCAGCAGCAGGCCACCGATCCAGCCGGCGACGCGGGTCGGCAGGTCGATCATGCCTGCCTCAAATTGTTTGCCACCCGACGAGTCCAGCCGCGCCCGAACGCATCCCAGCCGGCAAGGTCGGTGTAGTACAGCAACCGCTCGGCGGCGAACCGCGCGACGAACCGCGCATCGTCAACCGCGATCATCGCGTTGAGCGTCACCGGCCCGATCACGCCGTCCACCGGCACGCCCAGCGCACGCTGCAACATCCTGATGGCAGGCTTGATGCCGTGATTGACAGCCGCGTCGAATACCTGGATCGCCGCCGACTCCGGCATCGCGTCCGCGTGCAGCGGCAACCAGTACCGCTGACGATAGATCCACTGCGCCTGCGCGAGCGTCAGGTTGCGGACATCCACGTCCGGGTTCGCGCGCTTGCTGATGCCGTACTTGGTTTCGCCGCCTGGATCGTCCGGGTTGTTGACGTATCCGCCCTCATGGCCGAGTGTGCGATCGAAGGCGAGATCGAAGGCGCTCATTGCCACGTGTTCCCCTTGCTGATGTGCCACGCGGTCATGTACGGGACGCAAGCTGCCGTAGCGGCAGCGCGGACACTGGCGCCTTTCGCGAGCGCGTCTTTCACTAGTTGAGCCCGCGCCGAATCGCATCTGGCATTTCTTCGGAGTTGAGAATTCTCCCGGTGTGTCAGAAATCGGCAATTGAATGGCGCGTAAGGACCATCAACATCGATCCGGTCTAGCTCTAAACCTCTCTTGTAGCCGTTGCGCATCGCCCATTCAATGAACACGGCCGGCACTTTCCATTCATCACACACCTTGATTCCTCTACCACCGTAGTACCTGTAGTGAGTAGTTGACTGGTATGTGCATCGCGCGACCATGCTTGTCCACAAACTGTAGATAGGTGAGTTTGTCATCCCATGCGTTGACCGCCGCTTGTTCGCACAAGCCATGCACGGGCTTCCGAGTTTCCTTTTGTCACTGAGGCGCACCACACCGCAGTCAGGGCATGGGTTGTTGAAGAGCGGCGTACCGTTTGGTGAGCGAGCATCTGGTGCCCGCGTAAAATGCTCATCAGCCATCTGTCGTACCTCCGAAATAGGTAGATTGGTGGTTAGGCCGGGCAAGCGTTGGCGCGCTTGTTCCGGCCGTCTTATTTTACCTCTTGCAGGCCCGCCGTTGCGCTGCACCCGGTCGGTCAGGCGCGACTCTTGCAGGCCGATCGCGACCAGCATCACGCGCGCCGCGTCGCTCGTCATCGGCGGCGGCAGCTCGGCGAGCGCCGGGTCGATGGCGTCGCGCAGCGCGTCCATCGGGCTCATCAGTCCGTCCCGCCGACCCGGATATCGTCGAGCAGGCAGCGCGTGCGGTGCATGCGCCAGCGGGTCGCAGCCCAGACGGCGGCGCCGGCGAGGCTCGCAACGAGGGACGTCGTCCAGCGGGTCGGCTCCTGGTCGAAGCCGGCCAGCGCGGAGACTGCGACCGCGCCCCAGACTGTCGCCCCGACGAAGCCGCCGGGGATCGCCTCGCTGGCCACGACGACGATCGCCGCGACGATGATGACTGAGAGCGAGATGCAGTAGATCGCGTCGATCATGTCCCGTCTCCTAAGCCGACTCGTTTGAGCAACCCGCGGATCGCGCCGCCCAGGAGGGGCCCGAGCGGTATCTCGCGGATCGCCCGGGCGAGCTCGCCGCACACCAGCAGGCCGAACATCGCAAGCACGCCCCCGATGGCCATCGCCATCCCTTCGGTCCGCGCGCCGGTCAGCTCGACCGCGGCGGGCCCGAACAGGTAGGAGATACCGACACCACCGGCGCCCGAGAACGCGCGCTGCAGAAACGTCGAGCCGGCCGGCTGGAACTTCAGCGAGAGCAGCGCGCCGATCAGGTTGGGCCAGAGCTTCCCCAGCCCGGCCAGAGCCGCACCCCACAGATCCTGTTGTTCAGCCGCCATGTCACTCTCCGAGGTCAGATGTGCTTGCCGTTCGGGTCGAACGCGTCGAGCAGGTGCGCCGCGACCCATCGCGCTACCCGACCCCGCCAACCCGCGTCGTACTTGTGGCGCTTGAGCCGCGCCGTGACCGTCGTCTCGTGCGGCAGCTCGGCGAGCAGCACGGTGCACACCGTGACGTTGACCGCGAAATCGAGCGCGTAGCCGACGAGCAGCACCGGCACGCCGCAGGCGTAGGACACGCGGCCCAGTTGCCCGGCGTCGCGCCGCTCGCGCAGGTGCATGACTGCGAGGAAGAACACCCAGAGCAGCCACGTCCAGATGAGCGCGGTGAGCGCATAGCCGACGATCCGGCCGGCGAGCGTGAACGGAAGGAAGGCGATGTCGATCATGCTTCGATTCCCGCGGCGGTGATGAACAACTGATCCAGCTGGGCGTCGGTGAGGCTCAGTGCCGCAGCCATTGCGACGAGCGTCGGAGACGTGCGCCGGAATTCCTGCGCGTCGGTCCACGCCAGTCGCGCGAGCGTGTCGGTCGCGGGATCGGCCATGAGCGCCTCGACCTGCGGCAGCAGCCCGGCCAGGTGCAGCGCAGCGCGCGCCTGAAACCGCGAGACGACCTGCGGCGGACCCGGCGGCGGCGGATCGACCGCGACCGGCAGCCCGTTGGCGTCCGCCTCGATCACCTTGCCGGCCGACTGCGCCGCGAGCAGGTTCGCGCGCACCTGTTCGGTGATCGGCTGGGCGTCGGACGGCACCGTGGCGTGGATCGCGTCGTCGTAGAAGCCGCGCGTCGATGCCGAGTAGAACAGGCTCATGATCAGTACCCGATTGCGATGTAGTCGATAGTGATCGTCGCGCTGCCAGTCCAGTAACAGGTGAAACCGCTCGCCGACTTGCTGTGCGCCGACGGGTTGTTCGCGCCGCCGTTGTAGACCGAGTTGGGTACTACCGCCACGGCGGCGTTCGGGAACGCAATCGGAAACGACACCGCGACGTTGCCGCCGCCGCCGTGGACAGGTCTGTTATGGAAGTCGGAACGGGCATAGAATCGGGCCTCTACAAACAAAAAACCGGCGCTAGGCCGGGCAGAAAATGGACGACGGAGGATGGGGCAGTGCCAACCCGATCTTTCTCGGGTACATCGCTGGTCTTGCGGTCCTCGCGATCCTCTTTGCGCCAGACGATGTGCGCCCAGCCAAGGCCGGCGCTGACTATCAGCAGGACGAGAACGGCGACGTTGTCGGCCTTGCCGATCAGGGCGAGCAGTGCTTCCACTTGCAGACGCTCCCGATGGCCGTCATCTCTTCGACGGCGAGCCTTGCTGCCTTGCGCGCAATCAACACCTCGCGCTCCGTGATTTCGATTTCGCTGGTTCCGGCGTGTAGGTGGAGGGGCGGGGCATCTTCAGGAGTCGGTCGCCAGCGTCTTAATCGTGCCGTCGCCGAAAATGACTTTCAGGTCACCATCAGACGCATCGACGTATAGCTGCGCACGACCGGAGACGACCGACGGGGCGGTGACGCCATCGGCCAAGCCGACAATCCCGGAAGCCACATAGAGCATCTGCCCGGCCGCGCTTGGGTTGACCTGAAGTCCGTTGGCATCCTGTTTGACGGTGATCGTCCCTTTGTTGCCCGACGACGAGAAGCGTCCATCGAATCTGATGCTCGGCCCGGAACCAATGGCAACGCTTGGCAGCGTAGACAGGTCAATTCGCTTCGCGGTCGCATAGAACGCGATTGGCCCGCCATCCCCGCCGTCGCGGTCCCCGACGAGCAAAACCGTACCGTTCGGCACGCGGCACAAGCCACCGTCATGTTTCGCCGCGATGTGCAACTCGTCCACGCCACCGGGCCGCTGCATCGCAACCTCGAACGCGCTCGTGCCGGTCGTGTCGGCCGACCCGAAACGGATATACGGCAGGCTCAAAGAGCCTTGATCGCCGATGAAGAAGTTGCGGTTGCTGGCGTCGGTAAACGTGCCTGACGGGACGAGGCCGATGAACAGGTTGCCAACGCAACCCGACGCGATGTTCAGCGTCGTCGTGCCGGCCGCGCCGTCCAGACGCAGGCCGAAAAAGCTGTTCGTCTCTGCTGTGTCAATGTCCAGCAGGGTATCGGTGTTCTCGGTCGATTCAAACGACACGCCGAAGAAGCGGTTTCCTGTGACCAGTTGTCCGCGCAGGCGGGCGTGCGTGATCCCGGTCGCGGCTTGAGCGTGCGCCCGGATGCCGCAAAACTGGTTGTCGTTGATGTACCCGCCGGCAGCAACGCCAGCGTTAACATCGAGCGATAGACCGTAGTTGCCCGTGATTTCCCACGCCGAGCCGATGCGGTTGTACTGCACGCCCCGGTCGTAGGCGCTAACCAGCACGGCGGTGCCCCCGCAATTGCTGATCTTGACCGTCCCGCCGAAGTCGCCATAGGAGTAGTTGCGGATTACAAAACCGTGGTTCGATGTGCTCCCGGTCCCGGCGCCTACGATGGATAAGTCGCCGCGAATCCCGCCATGCGAGTAGGCATCTGTCCCTGCCGCTGCCGATCCGAAGCGGAGCATCGTAATGTCATTGGTAGTGGTCAGCGTGGCGCGCTCGAAATCCAACGTGACACCCGAACCAACGACGATTTCCGCAGAGATCAGATACGACCCGCGAGGAAAGACGACCGTGCCGCCGGACGACAGTGCGTCGATGGCCGCTTGAATCTCCGCAGTGTCATCCGCCACGCCATCGCCGACCGCGCCGAAGTCCTTGACGCTCACGGACTCGCGCAGCTTCGCCTGCACGCTGCGCGCAACCGCCCCGGCGCCGGATTGGATGAAGCCGACATTGTCTGATCCGCCCGAGCCACCAGTCGGACTCGACACGTCGTCCTGCGTCCAGATCGTCGCGCCGTCCGCGTCGGCTACGACGACCTTGTAGGCGGCATCGGCAGACCAAAAGATGATCGCCTCGCCGCGCGCATCGAGCACGACCGGATTGGCGTTCGCCACCGACCCCGCGGCATTCGTATACGTCGCTTTCGGCGTGCTCGTGCCGGCAGCGTAGGTATGGACAAGCCCGCCCACGAGCGGAGCGCCGGCAGCGTCGAAAAACTGCTGCCTTCCCTGGGGAAGCAAAACGGCCATAGAATCAGGACTCCGAAAACGAAAAACCCGCCGAAGCGGGTCTAGGGATGAGCACAGGGACTTTCTTGGTGATTGCGGTCTGCGGCTACGTCACGGGGTTACTCATTGCCGTGGTGTTGCGTGCGGCGAACAAGGATTCCAATGGACATTGAACGGTCAATCGGTATCGCACTAGGAACCGCCATCGGATTCGCCGCTGCCGGTTGGTGGTCACGGATTCGCCGCGATGCTTCCCGCCCCGATTGGTACCAACGGGAGGAGGTCGCGCAACGCTGGCGAAAGTATGGGCAGCGTGTCGGCGGGTGGCTGCGCAGATAGCGCGCTCGAAATCAGCCGTTCATTGTTGAACTGGCGAACGACAGGCAGCGCGAGCGAGGCGCCCTGCGCTCGCTGTAGCAGGTTCGCAAGCGCAGACGCCGTGCCTGAGTAATTCGGCGCAGCCCCGGCAGGGGGCTTCGACAGGTATCCGCCAACCCTAGCGACACGGTACATCTGTTCGATTTCCTGCGGGTCGAAGAAGTGCGCGAGCTTGCGCTTTCCGAACCCTTCTAGGGCCTTTGCGTAACGCTCGGTCGCCATTGCGGCATCGCCCGTTACGTTCGTCCCGAACGCCGCATCTTCAAGCCGCTTTGCAATCTGCGCCCGGACGATGTTGCGCCCTTCGGCCGGTAGCACCTTCGCCAACTCGCCCAGATCGTCCGTGCCAGCATTGAGGACGTACTTGGACACGAACTTGTCGGCGTCGAAATCGCCGTTGATAACAGCTTTCAGCGCAGGCACGGCATCCTGCTTGCCGAACCTGAACGCTGCAGCCTTGCGGGCCAAGTCGAACGACTGCTTCGCGGCCTCGCCGGCTGCCGAGTCGATGTCGGTCGCGTCGAGCGCCTGTACGATCTTGCCGACCGCAAGTGCCCCCTGCCGATCGCCCTGCCGCATCATGTCGGCCGCTTTCCCCTGCAACACCGATCGAATCTGAGTGTAGGTGTTGACGTTGAGCGGGATTTCTCCGAGCGAAACCCGGTTCAAGATCGTGCGCGCCTCTGCCGGAAGGAAGGCACCTAGTTGCCCCTCGTCGAGCGCGTCGTTTGCCAGTTTGGAAAACTGCGGAACGTTCATCGCCGCATACCGGCCCGACTCGTCGCGCGCTGCCCGATAGGTTGCATCGACCGCACCTTTGACCGGCGCATCGTACTGGCGCAGCAGATCGGACAGTTTTGTTGCTGCGCCATAGGCATCGTCGGCCGTCTGCGAACCGAGCCCCTTGAACACGTCGCCCATTGCCTGGCGATTGGTGTTCGCGGCATTCATCAGCGATTCGCCCGCGCCTTCCACGCCGCGCAGGTTGAACTCGCGGGTCCATTGCGACGGATCGCGCGTGATCGTCCCTAGCGTCGGGACACCGCCGAGCGCCTCAATGTCGAGCTTCCGAAGCAACGCAGCGCCGTCGATCTTCTGTCCTGTGCGCAAGGCTTCGGCAACATCCCGAGCCACGCGCTGTCGGATGGCCTCGGGAAATTCGTCGAAGTTGATCTTCTCGCGCGCCAAGTCGAACCGCAGCCGTTCGAGCACCTGCGTCTGCGACACCTGCGCGCTCTTGCCGAACTTGTCGGCGAAGAAGTGCCCGATCTTGTCGATCGTATCCCCGAGAACATCGAACGCCTTGCCAGCGATCGGGGTCGCAACAGCGCCAAGGGCGGCGCCGATTGCAGCCTGCGCGCCCTTCTCTCCCCCGAGGGTTTCGCTTGTTGCTCCGACGACGGGCGTAGCGGCGGCAGACGCGCCCCCCATTGCAGCGCCGAATCCAGCCCTTCCAAGCGTCGTTGTCGGCAGATTGGAGCCGCCGGCCGCCATCGTGATAAGCGCCTGCCCGCCAGCGTTGCCAAGCATCCGGCCGCCGTCGAAACCTTCCTGCCCGGTAGCCGCTCGGGCAGCTTGATAGACCTTCTCGCGTTCGGTGATACCCCGGCTCACCTTGTCCGACTCGTCGAAGAAGAACTTCGATACCGGGTTCGGGGCCAACCCGAAACCGCCCGTGGCGGCGCCGAGCGCCCACGGCAGGTATTGCGCGCCAGCATCGAGGATGTCTTGCCCGCCCTGAACGATGCGCCCCGGCAGAGACGCGACAACGCGCTGCGCTGGCGTTGCCTTCGGCGGCTCTTTCGGCTGCGCGGCCCATTGCGACTGCGCGAACGAAAGCACCTGCTCCTGCGTGGCGCCGTCCGGCGCGGTGATTTCGTAGCTCGCGCCATCCGGCCCGGTGATGCGGTACTTCGCCATCACTCGATCCTCTGAATCGACCATCCGCCAGTGGCGCCACTGTTGTCCGGTTGCGCCTGCCGCGCCCTGTGCGCCGGCCCCGCGTTCTGCCGGAACCCTTCGATTGCCGTTTTCCGGTTCGCGGCTTTCTGCGCGATTACCGCTGCGCTATCCCCAGGCTGCGGGAAATACTGCCGCTGCGCGTTGGCGAACTCGCTTTCGGAGATTGCCGCTCCAGACTCCTGACGTAGCACGGCGTTCACGAAGTCGCGCTGCGCCTGTTCGACGCGCTGCGCCTCTGCCGGCAACAGCAGGTTTGCGCCCGCCTCCAGTGCACCGCCGACGCCCCACACTTTTCCGAGTGCCTGCTTCGAGTTGATGAAGGCCGGCGAATACTTGCCTTCCAACTCCCGGATGATCGCGTCGGCCTTCTCCGCGCGGTCGCCGAATGCACCCGACTTGCCTTGAAACTCGGTCGGCGCCTTCAGTGCCGGATCAGCAGGCCCACCGGGGATGAACTCAAGCGACAGCCCATCCGGCCCGATTCGATACCCGGCAGGTGCCTTCCCGGTGCCGATCGCTTCGCGCTGCAATGCGATCTGCTGCGCGGCGCGTGCGTCTGCTTTGTCCTGCCCGCGCATCGTCACGCCACGGTTAGCGGCGCCTTCCGCCCGCACTCGTGCGTCGGTCATCAGATCGCCCGGCGTTGCCGTCTTGTCTACTGCCCCGACGACCTGTTCTACCCCGGTGATCGGGTCGCGGCGCACCGTCTGCAACTGCCCGCCCAGGTCACGGTTCTCGAACTTCGCCAGCGTCTCGGCGATCTTGCCGTGCGCAATCATCGCCTGCCGCACCGCCTGCTGGCCGAACTCCGGCGTCCATTGCCCCGGCAGGTTCTGCACCATCGGGCCGAATGCCGGATTGCGAGCGAGCGACGCAACGACGGCCTGATACGACTCCTGGCTGTTCACGCCAGCCATCGCATCGGCGAATTGCTTCGCGGCCATCGCGCCGGATTCGAGCGTCGTCTTTTCAATCTCAGCGTTCGTCTTCCTGCTGTCGAGCGCGTGCTTGCGCAGTTGCAACGCCGGCTGGATGTGACCGGCCTGCATCAGTCGGTCGATCCGCTCGTCGTCGGTGCCCGGCTGGCGCATCAGATCGCGCAGCGCCAGTTGATCGGCGCGCTCCTGCTGCATGGCCTGCATCTGCATCTGCTGCATCTGCTGCTGGCCCATCAGCGACTTGAGCGACAGCGCCTGCCCATACGCCTGCATCGGGTCGGCCATCGGGCGCACGCCGAGGGCAATGCGAGAGTCAATCGCCATGTGCTTACCTCTGATTCAGCAGGCTCGACAGCGTGTACATCGACTGCAAGCCACCTAGCGTGTTGTTCCACGCATTCGCCGAGCCGACTCGGCCTGCGGCACGGGCGTTGCCGATGTCGATCGTGTTCTGCCCGACTTGCCCCGCCGTCTGCTGGCCCATCGACGCTACGTTCGTCGTCGCCTGCTGTCCCGTGCCGGCAAGACCCGAGAGCCGGTTGAAGCGGTTGCTCGTGTCGTTGTTCCAGCGGTTGTATGCGTTGCCGAACTCCTGGGATGCCGCGTTCTGGCCGTAGTTGGTGATCGCCTTGAGCGTGTTCCCAGAGAGCAGCCCGCCGCGGGCCGCTGCGCTGTTCTCCAGCGCGTTTTGCCCTTCGGTCAGGCGGAACTGATACCCCGGATCGGCAAGGTAGTCCGAGAGCCGGAAATTGCGGTTGAAGTCCGCCCCCGGCTGCGTGCCGGCGGTGAGTTGCCCAAGCGCCCCGACGCCGGCCTGCCGCCACGGCTCCAGATCGGCGCGGTTTTGCTGGAACATGTTCCACGCGATCTGGTTCGCCTCGCGTGCGGCTTGCGCCTGCTGGTCGGCGGCATCACGGGCGGCATCCGCGCCCATCCAGCCGCTGACGAGTTGCCCGCCGGCAAGCCACGTCTGCGGGTTGCTGAGAAGTGAGCCCCAATCCATGCCGCCCCCGCCGATTCTGGTTCCTGCGCCAAGTAGGCTTTCCGCCCCCGCGACCTGGGCCGGCGTCATGCCGGAAGTCGATCCGATGCCGGCAATCCATGATGGACTCGACGCGGTAATCGGAGCGCCACCAGCGGTCAGGCCGGTCTGCCCGACCATCCCCAGTTCGGGCTGCCCGGCCGCAGCGGCAATGTCGGCCGCCGTGGCGCCGCCCGAGCCGGCAGCGCCCGCCCCGAAGGCCGAGCCGAAAACGTAGGGCGCCGCCAGCACCGCCAGCGGGCCGCCGATGGGCGAGGTGACCGCCTCGCCGATCTTGTCGAACGTGTTGCCGATGACGCCGCTGCTCAGGTCGTCATTGATCCACTGCAGTCCCGTGAGCCTGCCGGTGGCCGGGTCGATGGTCCCGTTCCATGATCCCGGGTGCCCCGTGCTGCTGGTCGGGTCGGCCATCGTGCGCGTGCGCAGCATCATCGCTGGCGTGTTGTAGCCGTCCGACTGGCCGCCGGAAACGATCTCCCACCCGCCCTGCCCGAATAGCCGATCGAGCGACGCCGATTTGTAGCCGGTGGCGTCGGCCATGTAGCTGCCGTTGTCGCCGCCGTCCCCCATCCGCTGGTAGGTGTACGGCGTCAGGTCGCCGATCGTGAAGTCGCCCGCGTAGCCGCGCGAGGCTTTCGGCGCGGTGTACAGGTTGTACTGGCCACCCAGCCCGGCGCCGAGCTGATTCAAGAACGACTCGCGCGAGGTCCACGGCGAAGCGAGCAGAGACGTCGCCATCACGCCACCTCGCGCCCGCTGGCCCGGATCGTGATCGCAGTAGCGGCACTCGCCGTCACCGCGATGAAGTCGCCAGCGCCCAACACATGCCCGACGATCTCGGGGCAGGTGTACGTCGCGTCCTGCGCGATCGACTTGGCCGAGATGATCTTGTTCGTTGCGTCCGCCGTGCCACCGGAGGGAACGAGGTGAACGTCGAGCGTGACCGCAGTCGCCGTCGTATTCGTGCCGGTGAACTTGTCGATGATCGTCTTCGTGCTCGCCGGGCAGGTGTATTCCGTCGTCGCCGTGGCCGCCGCCTGCTTCGCGTCGATCAGCGTCTTTGCCGTTACCGTCATATCGTTTCCTCGAATTGCCTGCCCAATTGCATCCCGGCGATTTCCTGCTCCAGCTCGCGCACGCGCTCGCGCAGCCCGGCAAGCTCTGCGCCGATCACGTCTTGCGCGGTCAGCACGACCGGCGGCGCGAGCGAATCTGCGGCCTCTGGCGCCTCATAAGCCGGCGCGGTGGTCAACCACTCGGCCTCAACGTGGACGCCGCTCAGGCGCCCGCTTTCGGCGTCCTGCACGGCTTGCAGAAGGTCGTCCGCCACTTCGGTAGTGCTCGGCCCGGATGCAGCCCCGGAGCGCTCGTACAACTGGCGCAGCCACACCATTGCGATCGGCGTCAGGTGTCCGCGTTCGTCCGTAAACTGAATGCGCGGCGGGATGAAGTAAAAACCGCTCACGCCAACCCCGGCTGCGCCTCAAGCGTGGCGCCCGTAATCGCCACCTTCACCGGGTCTGTGATCGTCAGCCGATACACCCGATCTCGGGCCTGACCAAGCCGGTTCCAGCGCACGCGCGCCCCGTACTGGCCGATGCGCCCGATCGACGCCCAATGCTCGTTGCTCCAGGTCGCCCCGCCGTCGTTCGACCACTGCAACATCGCCTGCGGGTCGGAACCCTGCCCCGTGACCAGACCAACGCCCGTTTCCATGTCGATCTGCAGCGAGCGGTGAAAGACCCGCTTGCCCTCGGATGCGAGGTGCGGCGCCTGCCGGATGCGAACGATCGTGTCGCCGTTGTCGGTGTACGTCCCGAGGTCGAGCCGGTACAGGTTCCCGTTCTCCCAATCGCCGACGATGTTGTGTCCGGCAAAGGCCATGTGACAGGCGCCCCGGTGCCGGTGATGCGCGTTCAAGTCATCGCGCCACGTCCGCTCATGCCATTCGTTCGTCGCGGCGTCATAGACCCACGTTGCGTCTTCCGTGGGAAAGGACAGTACGTAGAAGGAATGGCCTTCCTGCTGGTACGTCCAAGCAACGGCATCGCTCACCGTGGCGTACTGGCCGATCGCGTATTCGATGGCGTGCGTGGAAACGCGCTGCGGCTGATATCCCTCGGCGCGAAAGACGATCCCCTGTCCCTTGTCGTCCTGCCCGAGCCAGAAGACGGCGTTGTCGAGTTTCGCCACCGAATGCGCCGCCGCGCAACCGTGCTCGACGTGGGCACCTTGCACCCGCTCATACGGGAACCCTGCGGCGCCCGAGTTGAACCACACTTCGGCCGACTGCTCGCCGAACAGCCAGATTTCCCGGTGATCGACGATCAGTGAGACGAGGTCATCCGGCGAACCCTCGGCCGTGGCGAAGCCCAAGGCGTCGATCGTCGGGCCGTAGGCTTCGGTCGCGCGAAACCGCCCCGTGCCGGCCTCGTTGAACACGAATCGGCCGTCGATGAAGTCCACCCGGTCAGCGGCATAGGTCGCATCGGTCGTT
>JAANMT010000600.1_pt1 | contig 38959 bp, 38 predicted proteins | sample 7279711 | NCBI WGS metagenome assembly JAANMT01 (sample SAMN14094538, study PRJNA606508) | bioreactor metagenome | isolation source: A lab-scale SPAN reactor treating ammonium-rich wastewater day 1 | place: Ireland: Galway | collected 2017-01-16 | reverse complement strand
GTCTGGCGCACGGCGCAACTGCTTCAGACCGACCACGAGATCCTGCTACAGGCGGTGGACGCGGCGTGGGCGCGCGCGGTCGTCAACGAATCGAGCGGACTCGTCGTCTTCGACTTTTCCGCGCTGACGGGACTCTCGGTCGGACTCCAACGTCACCTGTTTCGCCGCGCCGTCGAGCGGATCCACCCTGCGGCCGACGTCACCTACGCCGCGCTGGACAGGATGACCGCCTTCCTGTCCGATTCCAGGCAAAACGGATTCCTGCACCTCAGCGGCGGACTCCGCCTCTTGCGCGAGGCCGGACAGGTCTACATTGCCGGGAGCGAGGCCACGCTTCCGTTCGAACGCTGGCCCCAATTGCCCGCCGGAGCGGACCTGCTTCCACTTACGGTCCCGTCGCAGGTTGAGTTGCCTGGCGGCTGGAAGTTCGGCGCCGAGGCGTGGAACATCCCCGCGCTGGCGCTGGAGCAGGCGCGCGAGAACGAGAATCCCTTCCAGGCCTGGCTGGACGCGGAGACCTTCCAGGGCGAACTGCATTTGCGCGTCCGCCGCGAAGGAGACCGCTTTGAGCCGCTCGGCATGGACGGTCATTCGCAGAAATTATCGGATTTCTTCACCAACGAGAAACTCCCCCAACGGGCGCGCGAACGCTGGCCCCTGCTGTGCGCGGGCGACCAGATCGCGTGGATTCCCGGCTACCAGCCCGCGCATCCGTTTCGGTTGACGAAATCATCCCGGCGGATTTTGTATTTCACGCTCGTCTCCCCCGCGAAGAAAAAAGCGGAATAAATTTTCTGTACACGGATTACGCAGATTTGAGGGAGTTGCACGGATTTATTTTAAAAATCCGTTTTCGTCCGCGTAATCCGTGTACCGACTTTCTACTTCTGTTCGCTCAACTGACGCAGCTTCATATTTAGTTCGCGCCACTGGATCTTCGAGACGCCCAGTTTCTGGCGGATGCGGTCGAGTTCCATCCCGCTGCCGTAATCGCGCAAGGCGCTTGTCCAGCGGCACATGTCGAAGGAGAGATGCTTGTCGAGCGCGGCCTCCTCGCCGATGTCTTCGAGCAGGTACTCCAGCCGCCGCGGCGACCAGGGGAATAGCTGGTCGGTGGGGGCGTATTGGGCGAGATATTCCTTGTACGCCTCCACCCACTCCTCGGTCAGGAGGAGTTTGCGTTCCTTGTAGCGGTTGGACGGGCTGGCGTAGCGGATGAAGACCAGCGGTCCGCCCGACGAGTCGAGGTCAATGTGATTGAGATGGATGCCGAGGCACTCGCTCTTTTTGATGCCCGTGATCAGCAGGAGGGAGAGCAACGCGTAGGGACGCGCGTCCGGCTTGGGTCCGCGGCGGTGGCGGTCGGCGGCCTCCAGCGCGGCGGCGGCCTCGTCGTCCGTCAACACCTGCGGGAGCGGACTGATGGCGGATCGCTGCGCGACCTTTTCGGCGGGGTCGAGAGTCAGCACGCCGTATTGATGCAGCCAGCGAAACAGCGACTTGACCGAGGTGATGCGCCGCGCCAGCGTCTTCGGGCTGCACGGGACGTCGCGCTCCTTCTCCATCCATTTGAAGAAGCGGTTGAGGTCGGTGGTGGTGACCGCGCCGATCTGGCGATCGGGCGGGAGGAAGCCAGCCAGCAGGTTGACGTCGGAGAGAAAGGCTTTGACGGTGTTGGGCGAGCGGCCCTGGTCATAGAGATAAAGTTCCCAGGCTTTGATGGCCGTGGCGAGCGATGCCTGCGCGGTGACGCGGGCGGTTGTGGAAGAGGGGGACATGACGCCTCCTTTCGAGATAGCGTGTAGGTAATGCGTATAGTTTAGTAGGAAAGAGGGAAGATGTCAATGGGTATTAATTCTCTCAGGGCTTTTTGCATCAACACCAGACAGAATTTTTTATTGCCCTTTTCTTTCCATTTATGCTAGACTGCGATCTCAATACCCGCCGTTAGGGATTGCCGCCGTCTCTTTTGCGCGGTTCGCGCGGCGGGGAAAAATCAACCAAAGAATGAGGAAACGCTCAATGTCCAAACGAAAAATCGGTTTACTGTTGATCAATCACGGTTCACGCTCGGAGACGTGGCGAAACGCCTTGACCGATCTCGAAGCGAGAGTGCGCGGCGCCATCCTCGCGGGCGGGATCATCGAAGAGACGAAAACCGCTTTCATGGAATACACCGAACCGTCCATCGCGACGCGGATGAAGGAATTCGACGCCGAAGGCTTCACGGACGTCGTCATCGTGCCGATCTTCCTGACGATCAGTTCGCACTCCTTCGAGGATATTCCCACCATCCTCGGGCAGAAGAACGACGCCCAGGTGATCGAGGAACTCGAATCGGAGAAGATCGAACGCTACACCCCGAAGGCCAGAATCCACATCGCTCCGCTGCTCGATTTTTCCAACACCCTGCCGCAGAATGTTTTGAGACGGAGCCGGGAACTTTCCAGGAACCCCGAAAAAGAAGGGCTGGTCCTGATCGGTTATGGCGATTCTGCCTACGACAAGGAATGGGGAGAATTGTTCGACAAAGTGGCGGAACACGTCAAACAGGCCATCGGCATCAGCGAACATAGCTACGGGTGGTGCGGACACATCGTCCATTACGATCACACCGAGACGACCAAGGCGATCAACGCCGTACTGGAGAAGAAGGACGCCGCCATCGTCATCCCGGTCCTGGTCGCGTACGACGAAATGTTCCAGAAGACCATCATCGGCCGCGGGATCGCGCAGGTGGAAAACAACCAGGAGAAGGTCTTGTATAGCGCGGATTCGATCCTGCCTGATACCGACATCGAAAATTGGGTCATTGACATCAGCGCCAAGTACGCCGGCCAGATCGCCAATCTGTGACCCGCGCGTTTAATTTGATATTCACCCTGCGCGCTTGATTGGAGGGCGCGCAGGGTGAAGCGCGTCTCAGCGCGGAATTTCTTTGGACGGGCCGCGATGGAGGGGAGAAAAGGGGCGTTGTGGCTTCGTGACTTTGCGCTTAGCCTGCCAGTTTAGCCGCTCTCGAAGGGAGGAAAAGTCAACGGGCGGGGAAACTTCGGTTAAAATGGAATGTGGAGGAACCAATGTTAACCATTGCTCCTGAAAGCATTACCGTGATTCCCAACGCCAAAGGCAAACCAGCGGGTGTGCTGATTGATATGGACACCTGGAATTCCATTTTGGAGGCGTTGGAACTGGCCGAAGACCTGCCTGTTATTAAACAGGCGTTGTCGGCGCTAAAGTCGGCTGGGGGGGATCCAATCAAAGCAGGATTCGTTCCCTGGTCCGCAGCGCGTTCAAAACTGACGAAATCCGATGCCAAAAAATAAGCCTCAGGCGTTTCTATATCCGTCAGCCTGGGATGATTTGAACCGCCTAACGGGGGCGGCGCGGCGGGAAATGATCCACGCGGTGGATGCCATTGAAAAATCTCCGCGCCTGCCTGCCAGCAAACGATTGACTATTCCCAACGAAACAACCGAGATCAGGCGTTACAGACTCGGACATTGGCGAATCATCTATGTCGTTGTTGATGAGCAACCTCTGGTTCTGGCGATCCGCCGCAGGCCTCCATATGATTATGAAGACCTGGAGGAATTGCTGAAAAAACTTTAACCAAATTGAACCCCGCGACGAAAACGGCCCAAATCTCAAGAATTATTCAGGTTTGAATCCCATGCGGACAAATCTGCCGCGTCATAGACTCAACTTGGCGCGCTCGGAACTCTTGAAGCGCGGCAGGGTTTTCAATAACATTCCACACCATCTTTGGAGGCCTCGATGACAACCGCAAGCGCCAGACCCATGGTAAACGACAAGAAGGAAATCTTCGGCTGGGCCATGTACGACTGGGCCAACTCGGCCTTCAGCACCACCGTCGGGACGGTGTTCCTCGCTCCGTATGTCGCGGCGCTGGCGCGCTCCGCGGCCGAGGCGGCGGGGACCGAAACGGTTCCTTTCTTTGGGATTCCCGTCGCCCCCGATTCCTTCCTGCCCTACTGCATATCGTTCTCGGTCGGTATGCAGGTGCTCTTCCTCCCCATCCTCGGCGCTATCGCGGACTATTCCCACCGCCGCAAACAAATGATGCAGTTGTTCGCCACCATCGGCGCGATCTGCACCATCCTGCTCTTCATGGTGACGGGCGACCTGTGGTGGCTGGGCGGCGTCCTGTTCATCCTTGCCAACCTGGCCTTCGGCGCGGCGATCGTGTTCTACAATGCCTACCTGCCCGACATCGCCAGCGAGGACAAACGCGACAGCGTCTCCTCGTACGGCTGGGCGATGGGCTACCTCGGCGGCGGACTCCTGCTCGTCCTCAACCTCATCCTTTACATGTTCAGCGATAAGTTCGGGATCCCCGGCGAACTGGCAGTGCGCATCAACCTCGCCTCGGCGGGCGTGTGGTGGCTGGGATTTTCGTTCTTCACCTGGGCGCGTCTCCGACCGCGTCATGCCGCCCACGTGCTGCCGAAAGGCGAGACGTACGTCAGCGTCGGATTTAAACAACTCGGTCAGACCCTGCGCGAGGTCAAGCGCTTCCCCGAGACGCTCAAATACCTGCTGGCGTACTTCCTCTACAACGACGGCATCCAGACCGTGATCGCGGTCGCCTCGACGTTCGCGGCCGCGCCCCTCATCCAGGGCGGACTCGAACAGGACCAAACCACCCTGACCGTGGTCATCCTCATGATCCAATTTGTGGCCTTTGGCGGCGCGCTGCTCTGGGGAAAACTTGCCGGCCGCATCGGCGCCAAACAATCCATCATCGTCAGCCTCGTCATCTGGCTGGGCGTGGTGGTGTTTGCCTTCGGCGGACTCAAAGGCTCCGCCTCGTCCGTGACGATCCAGTTCTTCGTTCTCGGCGCGTTCATCGCCCTCGTGATGGGCGGCTCGCAGGCCATCAGCCGCAGTCTCTTCGCGCAGATGATCCCCGCGGGACGGGAAGCCGAATTCTATTCCTTCTACGAGATCTCCGAGCGCGGCACTTCGTGGACGGGGCCGCTGATCTTCGGCCTCGCCAACCAGCTTTTCGGGAGCCTGCGCTGGGGCATCCTTTCGCTTATCTTTTACTTCATCGCGGGGTTGATCGTCCTGCCGATGGTGAACGTGAAAAAGGCGATGGAAGACGTGAAGAAATACGACGAAGCGAAAAATAACGTTTGAAAAAGCTCAGGCGACGCCCTCTGGCGTCGCCTGCGCGCAGTAAAACAAGTTTGAAGCCCGTTTTCTTCATGGAAACGGGCTTTACGTTTCTATAATCTCTCGAAGAACCTGTGGATTTTTTCCATCGCCCGCTCGATGACCTCCATCGAAGTGGCGTAGCACAGGCGGATATATCCGTCTCCCGCGGGACCGAAATCCGTCCCCGCCAAAACGGCGACTCCCTCCTCCTCCAGCAGCCGCGCCTGGATCTCCTTCGACGAAATCCCAAACGACTTTACATTCGGGAAGACGTAAAACGCGCCCTGCGGCTTCTGCGCGTGGACGCCAGGGATGGCGTTCGCCAGTTCCACCATGCGGTCGCGGCGCTTCTGGTATTCGGCAACCATCTCGCGGACGAAATCCTGCGGACCCGTCAGCGCCTCCATCCCCGCGTATTGCGTGAACATGGCCGTGCATCCCACCGAATGGGTGATCAGCAGTTCCAGTCGTTCCGCCAGCGCGGGCGGCGCGATCATATAGCCGAGCCGCCAGCCCGTCATCGCGTAGGCTTTCGAGAATCCGTCGGCGATGACGGTGCGCTCCAGCATCCCGTCAATTGAGGCGACGCTCGGCGCGGACTCCATTCCGTCGTAGACCAGGCGCGAGTAGATTTCGTCCGCCAGGATCCAGGCGTCGTATTTCTGCGCCTGTTTCGCGATGTGCTTTAAATCTTCGAGCGGGATGACGCCGCCGGTCGGGTTGGCGGGCGAATTGAGGATGATGAGTTTCGTTTTGTCCGAAATCTTCGAATCGAAGACATCCAGGTCGAACGAGAATTGATTCTCCTCGCGCAGCGTCACCGGCACTGGCGTCCCGCCCGCGACGCCGATCATGGCGCGGTAGGTCGGGAAGCCGGGATCGGGGTAGATGACCTCGTCGCCCGGCGCGACCAGCGCGAGGGTCGGGAAGAAGAGACCGGGCTTGGAGCCGGGTCCCGCCACGACCATGTCGGGGCGGACCGTCACGCCGCGCCGCGCGCCCGCGTCGGCCGCGATCAGCTCGCGAAAGCGCGTCAGTCCCGCGGGGGAGGTGTAGCGCGTGAGTCCCTCCTCGATGGCGGCGACGCCCGCCTGGGCGATGGTTTCGGGCGTGCGGAAGTCGGGCTGGCCGAGTTCGAGGTGCAAGACCTCGCGGCCGGCGCGTTCTATGTCTGAGGCGCGCGCCAGGACGGCGTACGCGCCCTCGGCTTCGAGATGGGCGATGCGGTTGGCGAACATGGATCCTCCTCGGTTAGAAGTCGTCATAGACGCCGCGTTCGGGAATGTCGCGGACGCGGTATGGGGTGACCTGGTACACATGATAGTTGAGCCAGTTGCTGAACAGCAGGTTGGCGTGGCCGCGCCAGCGGACGAGCGGAGGCTGGGACGGGTCGTTGGCGGGGTAGTAATTAGCCGGTACGCGGATTGACAGTCCTTTGCTTTTGTCCCGATCATACTCGGACTTGAGGGTGAGCGGGTCGTATTCGGCATGCCCGGTGACGAAGACGTGCCGCCCGTCGCGCGTGCCGACGATGTAGAGGCCCGCCTGCTCCGATTCGGCCAGGATGACGAGGTCGGGCGTCTTCTCGATATCGGCGCGGCGGATCTCGGTGTGACGCGAATGCGGCGCGAGGAAAACGTCGTCGAAGCCGCGCAGAAGCCGCGCCTTGCGTTCGAGGACGCGGTGCGGAAAAACGCCGAACATTTTTTGCGCGAGCGGGTATTTCGGCACGCCATACCGATGATACAGTCCGGCCTGCGCGCCCCAGCAAACGTAGAGCGTGGAGAAGACGTTGGTCTCTGCCCAGGCCATGATCTCCTTTAACTCCGGCCAGTAGTCCACCTCTTCGAAGGGCATTTGTTCCACAGGCGCGCCGGTGATGATGAGGCCGTCGAACTTGCTCCGGCGTACCTGGGCGAACGATTTGTAGTGGGCCAGCAGGTGTTCGGCCGAAGCGTTTTTGTGGTTGTGCGAGACGGTATGCAGCAGGGTGATGTCCACCTGCAGGGGCGTGTTTCCGAGCAGGCGCAGGAACTGCGTTTCCGTCTCGATCTTGGCGGGCATGAGGTTGAGGATGGCGATGCGCAGCGGACGGATGTCCTGGCGCCGGGCGCGGGCGTCGCTCATCACAAAGATATTTTCGCCTTCCAGAATACTACGCGCCGGGAGCGTGGCGGGAATTTTGACGGGCATGGGTCCGCTCGTTTCTAGCGATCCGCCTGGGATGCGGAGAGGGCCGAGTCCAAATCCCAGAGGAGGTCGTCAATGTCTTCGAGTCCGACGCTCAGGCGGACGAAGTCCGGCGAGACGCCCGCGGCGGCCTGTTCCTCGGCGGAAAGCTGGCTGTGCGTGGAACTGGCAGGATGAATGACCAGCGAGCGGGCGTCGCCCACGTTGGCGAGGTGGATGAAGAGCCGCAGGCTTTCGATGAAACGCCGGCCGGCCTCGCTCCCTCCTTTGATGCCAAATCCGAGGATGGCGCCCGCCCCTTTGGGCAGGTATTTTTTCGCCCGCTCGTGATCGGGATGGCTGGCGAGGCCCGGATATTTGACCCAACTCACCAGCGGATGCCGGCTGAGGAAGTCCGCCACCGCTTTGGCGTTCTGCACGTGACGCTCCATGCGCAGCGAGAGCGTCTCGATCCCCTGGAGGATCTGCCAGCTGTTGAAAGGCGATTGGCACGCGCCGATGTCGCGCAGCGCCTGGACGCGGGCCTTGACGATGAACGGAGGCAGTCCCGCTTCGGAGAGGTCGGCGTAAACGAGGCCGTGATACGAGGGGTCGGGCGTGGTGAAATTGTCGAAGCGTCCGCTGCGCCAGTCGAAGTTGCCGCCGTCCACGATGAGGCCGCCGATGCTGGAGCCATGTCCGCACAGGAATTTGGTGGCGCTGTGAGTGACGATGTTCGCGCCCCACTCGAACGGACGGAAGAGATACGGCGTGGCGAAGGTGTTGTCGATCATCAGCGCGATGCGGTTCTGGCTGGCGATGGCGGCGGCCTCCTCGAACGGGAAGACGGATATATCGGGGTTGCCGAGCGTTTCGCCGTAGATGATCTTTGTGTTCGGACGGATGGCGCGCTCGAAATTCTCCGGCTCGGATGGGTCCACGAAGGCAACTTCGATGCCCAGTTTGCGGAGGGTGTAATTGAACTGGTTGTATGTGCCGCCGTATAAGCGGCTGGACGAGACGATGTGGTCGCCGGCGTTGCACAGGGTGAAGATGGCCTGCGCTTGCGCGGCGTGACCGCTACTGGCGGCCAGGGCTCCCGCGCCTCCTTCGAGCGCGGCGACGCGCTGCTCCAGCACGTCGGTGGTGGGATTCATCAGGCGGGTGTAGATATTGCCCAATTCTTTGAGCGCGAACAAGTTGGCCGCGTGCTCGACGCTCTTGAACTGGTAACTAGCGGTTTGGTACAGCGGCACGACGCACGAACCGGTGGTCGGGTCAATATCGTAACCGGCGCGCAACTGTCGGGTGGCGAAGCCGAACTGGCGGGAAGTACTGGCGGTCATGGTCTACTCCTTGAGGTGTGATGTCTGCGCTGCCGGCGGGTGAAAACAGGAAACGCCCCATCTGGCAAGATGGGGCGCTGGCAGGCAGGTACGCAAAACAAAAAACGCCTCTCATCTTCCAGAATATGCAACCGGGCGGTTGCGCTTACTGCCGGAATTGGCACCTTGACTTGCGGTCAGGTTGCCGAGGCTTCACAGGGCCGGTCCCTCAGCCTCTCTGGATAAGAGCGAATGCTGTATTCAGTTGTCGAACTTCATGGCCGCAGGCGGCGAAGTTGGCGGTTTATACCATGCCAGAGGGGAAAGCGTCAAGATGGATTTGGCGGTCGATCAACTGTTCCCGAGAATTCATTTTGAAACTGGGAGCAGATTGCCGAGCAGACTCCCGCCCAGGTTGGCGCGCAGAAGCGACACGCTCACCGCGGGCAGGTTTGCCGCGGAGGGATAGATCAGGTAGCGCGGCGACCATTCGGGATGGAATTTTTCCTTGAAGGCGTGCAGGCCGCGGAAGTTGTAGAAGCGGTTGACGTTGCGATAAATATAGTTGAGGGCGCGCTCGATGGTGGGATCGTCGGAGTGTTCGCCGACGCCCGAGAGCGCGCTCAAGCCGAGGTTGAACGCGGCGTAGTTTTGCGATTTCGCCCATTGCAGCAGCGACACGAAAAGGAAATCCATCAGGCCGCTCTCCGTGTGGTTGCGGTGTCGCATCAGGTCCATGGTGATCTCGCGGGCCTGAAATTCCGTGACGATGTTGGTGAAGGCTTCGATAAACCCCTCGCGGTCGCGGACGAGGAGGATGGGACAGATTTGCAGGTAGGCTTCGTCGAACCAGCCGAGCGAGAACCGCATCTCGGAAGCGCCGCGGTTCGACAGCCACTCGTCGCTGATGGAGTCGAGTTCGCGCAACATGCGCGGCGAGAACGGCGGCTGGATCACGTCGGCGCGGTAGCCGAGGCGGGTCATTTTGTTGAAGCCGCCGCGCAGGTTTTTATTCTCGCTGCCCTCCAGCGTGAACGCGGACAGGTCCACGGTGGCTTCCTGCCCGAGCGTGAGGGCGGAGTAGCCCGCGGTTTTATAGGCGTCAAGATAAGTCGGCTGGACCTGATAGAACGCGGTCAGCCAGTCGTTCGGCGCGCAGAATTCTTTGAACGCGCTTATCGCCGCGGGGACGTCTTCGGGCGGGCCGATGGGGTCGCCAAGCGCCAGGGCGATGCGGTTCTCCACGACGTAGGAGACGAGCGATCCGCCCGGGCTGAAGAAAAAATGTTTGTCGTCGAGCAGGGCGTAGCGGGCGAGGGAGGAGCAGCCGAAGCCGCGGACGACCGTCCAGGCGCGCGCCCGCTCCTCGTCGGTGGCGACGCGGCGATTCAGCACGGGACGGAGGAGCATGAGCAGGGCGTAGCCCATCGTCGCCGCGCCGACTATGTAGATGGAGTCCGCGAAGTAGCGTCCAAATTTGCCCGTGAAGGGCTGCAGGCCGGGATCGTAGAACTGGGTGAACATCACCACAGTTTGACGGAGCGCCGCCCAGAATCCAAAGTTGATGTGTTCGCGGCGGGCCAGCACGTAGAAGCCGACGACGCCGTAAGCGAGGGTGAAGCCGAGGGCGGCGAGGACGGTCCAAAGTCCCGCGCGGACCGAGGGGATGTCGGAGCGGGCGTGGAAGCGCGGACGGAGGTAGACCAGGAGCGCGGCGAGGAGCGCGGCGAGAGTCGCTTCCTCGTAGTCCAGTCCTTTGAGCAGGTGAATGGGGATGGAGGCGCAGAGGATAACGAGGGTCAGCCACCAGCCGAGTTGTTTTTTGCGCCAGAGACTGACGGAGAGCAGCAGCAGGGCAAACCCCGAGAGCGCGGAGGTGAGATGTCCGCCCGTGGAAATGACGAGCGGCGAGTATTCCTCGAGCAGTTGCAGGCGGTTGTGCAGGGACGGCGTAACCGCGGAGAGAACGTTGATCACGCCCATCGCGGCGGTAAGAAGCGCGACGAGACGGACGAGGTTTTCCTCAGCGAGGGAGAAGCGGGTTTTCATAACCTGCTCTTTGAAACTCAAATCGCCGCTTTGAACTATAACTTCGGAAGCACAATAGATTGCTGTTTCTGGTACTTGCCCTTTTTATCCGCGTACGAGACCTCGCACTCTTCGTCCGCCTCGAAGAACAGAACCTGGGCGATGCCCTCGTTGGCGTAGATCTTCGCGGGCAGGGGCGTGGTGTTGGAAATTTCAAGCGTGACGAAGCCCTCCCACTCCGGCTCGAACGGCGTCACGTTGACGATGATGCCGCAGCGCGCGTACGTGGATTTGCCGAGGCAGACCGTGAGAACTTTGCGCGGGATGCGGAAATATTCCACCGTGCGCGCCAGCGCGAAGGAGTTGGGCGGGATCACGCAGACCTCGCCCTTGAAATCCACCATGCTTTTAGGGTCGAAGTTCTTCGGGTCCACGGTGGCGCCGAAGACGTTGGTGAAGATCTTGAACTCGTCGGCCACGCGGATGTCGTAGCCGTAGGACGAGACGCCGTAAGAGATCACGCGGCCGCGCGCCTGACCCTCCATGAACGGTTCGATCATTTTCTGTTCCAGCGCCATCTTGCGAATCCAGTGGTCGGGTTTAAGTCCCATGGTTGCTCCATTTTACGATTTGCGATTTTTGATTTTGTTCGTTTGGCTGTGGTTGAATTTTCTTTGCCACAGGTTAGCACAGATTTTACAAATTACGCTTCCAGACGATGGAGAGCGTCTATTTTCTTTGCCACAGATTAGCACAGATTTCACAGATTACACGTCCACGCTAGAGAGCGTCTTTTACGCCTCATCCATACAAACGCCTATTTTAATGTGATCGTTGTCAGCGTTAATTTGCCCGATTGTACTTCAACCCGGCGTTCGTAAAACAAACCGCCGTAATAGAACGTGATGCGATAACGGCCCGGCTTCAACTCGCCCAGCGCGGCGTTCTCATCCACGGACAAGAAATTTTCTTCGTACGTTCGGATGTAGTACGACGCGCCCTCGGTTTGGATCGTCAGGTCGGCGCGCGGGAAGTCGCCGCGCCGGTTCACGATGGAGATCGCCAGCGCGCCCTCGTCTGCGCGGGGGATCATCCACAACTGGGGGTTGAGCGCGGAGAAGTAATCCTCCGCGTCGCCGCGGCGGACTTCGAAGTGCAGGTGACTCCCGATGGCGCCGCCCGTTTTGCCGACTTTGCCGATCTCTTGTCCCGCCGCGACTTGCTGGCCCGCCTGCGTTTCGAGCGCGGACAGATGCGCGTAGAGCGTGAACATCCCGTCCGCGTGGCGGATGACGATCACGTTCCCGTAGAAATTCGTCCACGGACTGTACGCCGCCTCCGCATCGGGGCCCGCGAAGACGACCGTCCCGTCTGCCGCGGCGAAGACGGGAGTCCCGGTGGCGTTGGGGAATTCCACGCCGTGATGCGGTTCGCGCGTCCCCTCGGCGGTGGAGGCGAACGGATACGTCGCGTCCGCCGAATCGTTCGCGGGCGGATGGATCGGCCGCTGGAAGATGAAGTGTCCGTCCGTGATGCAGTAGTCCGCGGCGAGCGGGTCGCACGGGACGGGCGTCCCGGTCGGCGGAGGGAGCGGGGAGGCGGTAACCGTCGGCGGAGGCGCGGTCCGGCTGGGCGTCGGGGCGGACGCGGTCTGGGCGGGCGAGGGAGTCGGGAGAGTCGCGGCCGCGTCCAGCGTTGGAGCGGGTCCGCAGGCGGAGGTCAAGGCGAGGAGCAGGAGGAAAGTCAAGAGGCGTTTCGTCTTCAAGGGGAAGTCCATTCGGCGAAGTATAACATTCCCGTTTGTCGCCGAGACCGTGCTCGGCGTTATACTTGGCGAATAACTGTAAAAAACCCTGCAACGTATTTTTTTGAAGAGGATGGCCCGATGAAAACTGCCCTGCTTTTGATTGACATCCAGAAGGATTACTTCCCCGGCGGGAAGATGGAATTGGCGAGGCCGCTCGAGGCCGCGAAGAAGGCCTATGGGCTTCTTCAATGTTTTCGCGAGCATGGCGGGTATCACGTCCACATCCAGCACATCGCGCTGAAACCCGACGCTGCGTTTTTCGTCGAAGGCACGGAGGGGACGGACATCCACGATTCGGTCGCGCACTTCGAGGGCGAGCCGATCGTCTACAAGCATTTCCCCAACTCGTTCCGCGAGACGAACCTGCTGGAACTGTTGAAAGGCTGGGGCATCGAGCGCGTCGTCGTCACGGGGATGATGACTCACATGTGCGTGGACGCCACCGTCCGCGCCGCGGCGGACTTCGGCTTTCAGGTCGTCGTCGCCGAAGACGCCTGCGCCACCCGCGACCTGAAATACGGCGAGACGGTCATCCCCGCGGAGTACGTCCACAAGGCGTTTCTGGCCGCGTTTCAATCGTACGGACGGGTGACGAGCGCGGAGCAGGTCATCGCGCTGCTGGCGGGGGAGCAGTAGAAGGCGGAATGAAAAGGCCTCTGAGCGTTGAACTCGGAGGCCTTCTTTGACGAGCGAGACGGCTCTACGGCAGGAAATGGAGCGTGTCAACAAGCGTCTGGTACAGTTTTTCCAACGGGGTTGCGCCGTTCTCCGGGTACCACGGCATGAACTCGAAGCGATACAGGCGGTCGTTGTTGACGACGTACAGGTAACGCGCCGAGTCTTGCGCGGGCATTCCGTCCACGAGGACGGCCGGCTTGCCGCCAATCGTCAGCTCTGTGCGGACGATTTCAGGGCCGGCGCCCATCTCGGCGATCTGCGCGTCCGCGATCTGCGCGGCGGTCTGTCCCCCCGCCTCGCTGATGGACGTCAGCAGCCACGCGTCGCCGGGGGCGTCTCCCGCCATGCCAGTGGGATTCAACACGATCAACGTCGCGCCGTCCCAGGCAAACTCGGCGGGATAGAGCAGGCAGATCCCGTTTTCAGCGCTTACCATCAATTTCGTGTCCATGGTCGCGGCGGGACATCCATCGCCAGGCGCGGCTGGCAAGGCTGGAGGCTCGTCCACAGTCCGCGCCTGCGTCGGGGCCTCGGTCGCGGGCGGCGGAAGGGTTGGGGTGGGCGCGGCCTGGGATATCGGCGCGCAGGCGGAGAGTAACAGAATCAGGACGGGAAAGAACATTTGCATTTTGAACATGTTGAATTCTCCTCGACGGTTCTGAGCGGACTTCATCGGCGCTTGTTTGGGAGCAGGCATTGTCCGGGCTTTATAACGCGCAAAGTCTCCAGGACTCAAAAATTCCTTGCGGCTTCGCGTTTTTGTGTTGGCCCATCAGTTTGGCCGTTCTCATGGTTTTGGCGTCAATGCTACCGTGAATTTCGCCAGGAAAATTGGAGAATTCGCGTCCATTCACGGCTGGGAATTTTACTTCCGATGAAGACCAATGAGTATAAACGAGAGGATCGGAAAATTGGTTCCCCCCATTTGCCTGAATGGACGCTTTGCAAGGGGAGGTTTGGACGGGATTCGTTAACGTACCTCCAACCCTCCTCCTATAAACCGCGCCCCTGCGGGTGATAAAATGGGTCTCGGCACGCCCTCTGCGCGACCGATTACCGATTACTGATCACTGACCACTGAAAACTGATCACTGGAAACTGGCAACCAACATGCTCCCCGATTTCCGCGTCCGTCAACGAGACTACCTGCTCGAGATTGCCCGCCTGCTCACCGAGGAACTCGATCTCGACAAACTGCTCGCGCGCATCCTCAAGATCGCCATCGAAATGCTGGCGGGACAGGCCGGCCTGATCGCCCTCAAAGAGGCGGAGGGCTGGCGCGTCGCCACCGCGCACGGAATCCCGCCCGCCTTCCTCAGTTACCTCACGCCCCTGCTCGCCGAAGAAAAAGTGGCGGACCTGGACGTGGCCGAACTCAACCGCATGTTGAAAGAGCTGACCTACACCGCCAGCATGGGACTGCTCAACGGCACGGGCATCGCGCTCGCGGCGCACGGCCAGGTCATCGGCGTGATCTTCATCTTCCGCAATTATCCCGATCTTTTTTCCGCCAACGACAAAGTCCTGCTCGGTTCGTTCGCGGGACAGGCCGCCGTCGCCGTCCACAACGCGCGGCTCTACGGACAGGTCAACATTGAGAAGCAGCGTCTCGACGCGCTGTTGGACTCGGCCGCGGACGGGATCTTGATCCTCAACGCCGACCTGACCATCGAACGCGTCAACGACGCCTTCGAGCGCATCTTCGGTCGGACTCACGCCCAGCTGGCCGGCTCGCCCCACGCGGACATCGTCCGCTGGACGCGCGACCCCGACGGCCCCACCCTCGAGGATTCCATCGCCAACGGCTGGCCGCTGACGCCCAACGCGACCCTCTACGTGGAGGGCGATCTCAAACGCCCCGAACCGCCGCCCATCCCGGTGGGCGTCACCTACGCGCCGCTTTTGACTCCCGAGGGAAAACTTCGCAACATCATCGCGACCGTGCGCGACATCACCCACTTCCGCGCCGCCGACGAGATCAAAAGCACGTTCATCTCCGTGGTCAGCCACGAACTGCGGACGCCCGTCGCGTTGATCAAAGGCTACGCCTCCACTTTACGCCGCGACGACGCCCGCTGGGACAAGCGTACGATCAGCGACTCGCTCGAAGTCATCGAAGAGGAGGCGGATCGTCTGTCGAAGATGATCGACGACCTGCTGGACGCGTCCCGCTTGCAGGCGGGCGGCCTCAGCCTGAACCGCGCCGACGTCGGCCTCCCCGCGTTGGCGTCGCGCGTGATCGAGCGCTTCACGGCGCCGAATCCCAAACATCGCTTCGTCGCCGACTTCCCCGAGAAGTTTCCCATCGTCCTCGCGGACGAGACGCGCCTCGAGCAGGTCCTCGCGAACCTGGTCTCGAACGCGCTCAAGTACGCGCCGCAGGGCGAGATCAGGATCAGCGGCAAGGCGCTGCCCGAGCAGGTGATCGTGTGCGTCAGCGACGAGGGGCCCGGCATCGAAGCCAAAGATCTGCCGCACATCTTCGACCGCTTCTATCGCTCAACCAATGCCGTGAAAAAGACCAAGGGCGCGGGGCTGGGACTCTACCTCGCCCGCATCATCGTCGAGGCTCACGGCGGACGCATCTGGGCGGACTCGTCCGCGCACACCGGCGCGAGGATTTGTTTTTCGCTGCCGAGGTGAAGAATCGAATCCCAAAACCCGCAAAGGCGGCGATGGAAATTGCCTGCGCGATCTTAAATGGGAAAATCGGCGAGGTCCGCGACAAAAAAGTTTTCCCCACCCCAATGGTACAATAGCCCGACACCAAAGCGTCAGATAAATCGCAAATCCAAAATCGGAAATCGGAAATTCTCATGCCCCAAACTCAACAAGTCTCCTGCCCGCGCTGCCGCCAGCCCGTCCCCGTCAATGTGGAACAACTCTTCGACGCGACCTCCGACCCCGGCGCGAAACAACGCCTGCTGGGCGGTGTCTCCAACTTTGTCCGCTGTCCCTACTGCGGATATGAAGGCCGTCTCCCTACGCCCATCGTCTATCACGACAACGAAAAAGAACTTTTGCTCACCTTCTTCCCGCCCGAGCTGGGACTTCCCCTCAACGAGCAGGAGAGGGTCGTCGGCCCGCTGATCAAGCAGGTCACCGACCGCCTCCCCGCGGAAAAGCGGAAGGCGTACCTGCTCTCGCCCAAGCCCAACCTGACTTTCGAGTCGATGATCGAACTCATCCTCGGCAAGGACGGCATCACGCCGGAGATGATCAAGGCCCAGCAGGAACGCGTCCACCTCGTTGACCGCCTGCTTCAGGCCTCCAGCGCGGAGGTCCGCTCGGAGATCATCAGGCAGAATGAAACGCTCTTCGACGATCAGTTCTTCGCGCTGTTCAGCCGCCTCGCCCAATCCGCCGCGTCCGCGCAGCCCCAGCTGGCCGAGGCGCTGTCGGCGGTGCAGGAGCAACTCCTGAAAGAGACCGAGTTCGGCCGCGGGCTGGCGGAATCCGTCGGGGAGATGGAAGCGGCCGCGAAGTCCCTGCAAGAGGCGGGGAAGGGCCTGACCCGCGAGAAACTGCTCGACCTGGTCATCGCCTCGCCCAACGACGCCCGCGTCCGCGCCTACGTCAGCCTGGCGCGCGGCGGCATGGACTATGCCTTCTTCCAGACGTTGACCGAGCGAATCGAGAAGGCCTCGGGCGAGGAGAAGACCAAACTCGAAGCCGTGCGCGAAAAAATGATGGACTACACCAACGAGATGGACCGCCAGTTGGAAGCGCGTTATAAGCAGGCGCAGCAGTTCATCGAATCCCTGCTCCAACAGGACGACATCGCCGCCGCGACGCAGGCCAACCTGCAAAACTTCTCGCAGGACGCGGTGGACATCGCCCAGCAAATGCTGCGGCAGGCCTCCGAGAAGAACGACTACGCCACGATGGGCAAACTGCAAAAGATGATCGAGGTTCTGCAGAAGGCCAGCGCTTCGCCCGAAGTGGAGTTCATCGAACAGCTGCTCGACGCCCCCGACACGGCCGCGGCGGAAAAGATGCTCGCCGACAACGCGGACATGGTCAACGATCAATTCCTTGAAGCGTTGAACGGCCTGGTCGCGCAGGTCGAACAGCAGGGCGCGGGTAACCCCGAAGCGCAGGCTCTGGGCGAGAAATTGAGCCAGGTTTACAAAGCCGCGCTGAAGTTCTCGATGAAGAAGAAATTGGGATAGAGATGTAGAGCGAGATAAAATCTCGCTCTACTGTTTAATTCTCGTACGCGTCCAAAAAATCGTCTCTTCGCACATAAGACGAAAGCCAAGTTTCTCAAAGGCTTTGATGACTTTTGCTTTCGGCGCATCAACAGGGAACTTGGGCATTAAACCGCCACTCCCGCTTCGGCTACAAACGCTTCAAGAACGGGAATGTCCGTCATCAGCACATCTTTCCCAAATGTCTCGACGTGAAACTGAATGGCTGATTTAACGTTGGTCAACGCATCCTCATAAGTATCGCCTTCGCTAACCACAATGCCTTTCAACCCGAGCGGATAAGCGACATAACCATCGGGGTGTTTTTCGATAATAATTTTGAACTGCTGGATCATTCGAACACCTTTGTCCTTCAGGATTGTACCGTCAATTTATCGTATCCCCTCGAATAGATCCGTCTCCACTTTCCTCCCTCCATTCACCAAACTAAATACGCGATAGAACGCGCCTTGCAGCGTCAACACTTGCGCGGCCATCTCTTCGGGCAGTTCCGCCAGCGGCGCGATGGACGGCAGCTGGCTTTCGTGGCATTTGATGGCGCGCAGGGCCGTGACGCAATGCGCGGACATGTCAATCCGCGTCGTCACCATCCAATTTTTCCACGCGACTTCGCCGCGCGTCTGGTCGTCCACCTGGAAGGTGATCTCGCCCATCGCGGATGTGACGAAGTTGACGAAGTCCTCCGAGTCCACCATGTAATACAGTTTCGAGACGCGGTGCGGAGACGGGTTGGACGCGTCGGCGTAGGACGCGTCCGCCGCGCAGACGACGGCCGCGTGGGTGAACTGTCCGATGGCGATGTGGTCGGGGTGGCCATAGTTGCCGTCGGGAGGGAAGGTGACGACCACTTGCGGCTGGATGGCGCGGATATGCGTCACGATCTTCGCGATGACTTCGGCGGGACGCGCGCGGTCGAGGTCGCCATCAATGTAGTCGAGGAAGTGGACGGATTTCATGCCGAGCGCTTCCGCGGCGCGGCGCAGTTCCGCCTCGCGCAGTTGGCCGAGCGCGCTCGGGCCAGGATTCTGCTCCTCGGGACCGAACCAGCCGCGTTCCCCGCGCGTGGCGCAGACGAGGTGGGTATCCACTCCCTCGGCGGAGTATTTCGCGAGGGCCGCGCCCATCCCCATGGACTCGTCGTCGGGGTGGGCGAAAACACACAGCAACTTAAGATTTGACATTTTTTACACCCATGTCCTGCGCCGCATCCAGGCATACATGCCGATGGGCAGCAGGATTGTGATCGCCAGCATGATGATGAAGGCCTGCATGGTGGTCCAGCCCTTCAACACGCCCAGCGGCTCGAAGAAGTTCATCCCCAGGAATCCCGTCACGAAAGTCAGCGGCATGAAGAGGGTGGTGATGATCGTCAGCGTTTTCATCACCGCGTTGAGCCGGTTGTTGATGACGGAGAGATAGGTGTCCAGCGCGCCGCTGACGAGGTCGCGCATGGACTCGTTCAGGTCGTGGAGGCGGACGAGGTGGTCGTAGATGTCGCGGAAGAAGACGCGGTCGGCGCGGTCTATCACGGCGTAATCGTCGCGCGCCAGTTTGTTGAGGACCTCGCGCTGCGGCAGCAGGATGCGCCGCATGGACAGCAGGACGCGCTTGAGCGTGAAGAGCCGCTCCAGCGTGCGCGGGGTGGGATGGTCGAAGACCTGGTCTTCGATCGCGTCTATCTCGTCGTCCACGCGTTCCACGATGGGCATGTAATCGGCCACCACCGCGTCGATGATCTTGTAGAGCAGGTGGTCGGCTCCCTCGCGCAGGGGACGCTGGTCGCGCTGGACGGAGGCAAATATGGCGTCTATGGCGGGGATGGGCAGGTCGTGATGCGTGACCACGTAGTTTGGGCCGAGGAAGATGTCCAGTTCGTCCACCTCGGTTTCCCAATGGCCTTGTCCCGCGCCGTTCAAATGCATGTAGTTCAGCGCGAGGTAAATGTAACCGCCCCAATCGTCCACTTTGGGGCTGTGACTCTGTTGTAGGGCGTCCTCGATGGCGAGAGGGTGGAAGCCGAACGATTCGAGGATCGGCTGGCTGGCTTCGGGCGGCTCGCCGGAAAAATCGATCCAGAAGACGCCGCGACGGTCGCGAAACGCCTTCGGGACGGAGTCCGGCTGAAGGTCGGTTTGAAGCGGTTTGTTGGGTCGAAAATAGACGGTTCGAAGCATGGATACTCCAGGTTGATGATGACAGTCCGCAAGAGGGCGAGTCGTCTCGCCCGTTATTCGCCGATTACGACAATTTTTGCGGGAGTTTTCAAAAAATCTAATTAAAACCTTGACAATTTTGAAGAACTATCTATAATTGTTGAAGATTTCAAAAACAATATTCGATAATATTGAATTCGGAGGAAACATGCACCCAGCGCTTACTCGATGCCCAGTCTGCCGCAATGAATTAACCGTCACGCGCCTGCACTGTTCCTCGTGCGACACGGTCGTGGAGGGACGTTTCACCGCCGGGCATTTTGCCAATCTCACAGCCGAGCAACTTGATTTTATCCTCACTTTCGTGCGGGTGGAGGGGCGACTCAACCGCATGGAAACCGAACTCGGCCTGTCCTATCCCACCATTCGCAACCGCCTGCATGAGATCATCCGCGCCCTCGGCTACGAGCCTGGCAAAGACGAACCTGCGCCCGAAATGTCCGACGAAAAACGCCGCTCGGTTCTGGAGGAGTTGGACGCCGGCAAGATCAGCGCCGAGGACGCGATGAGGCTCCTGCGCGGAGAGGAGAATTAACCATGCTCAAGAAAACGCTTGCAATCGGCTCTGCCAAAAAGATTCGACTGGCGGCCGCGCCCGGCGACTTGCGCGTGACCGGCTGGGAACGCGACGAAATCTCGGCCCGCACCGATGGCGACGCGCTCGACCTCGCTTCGGGCGCGGACGAAGCGACCGTCTCTTGCGACGGCGACCTGATCCTCACCATCCCGCGCCGCCTCGCCCTGGAACTCGAGGCGGTCTCCGGCGACGCCGATCTGCGCGACCTCCCCAGCGGACTCTCGCTGGGCGAAGTCTCGGGCGACCTTTCCCTGCGCATGGTTGGCCCGGCGGCGGTCGGCGCGGCGCACGGGGACCTGGACGCGCGCGAGAGCGGCCCGCTGACGGTGGACATCGTCCACGCCGACTTGAGCGTGCGCGGCGGCAAAGGCGATCTGTCCGTTCGCTCGGCGCTGGGCGACGTATCGCTGCACGACGTGCAGGGGAACGTCAACCTGGCCTCGGTGTCGGACGACCTGTACGTGCGCGGCGTGACGGGCAGCCTGAACGCCCGCGTGGAAGAGGACGCCGTGATCTACCTCGAACCTTCCGACGGTCAAGCCGTCAATGTGACGGCGGAGGGCGACATCCTCCTGCACCTGTCGGCGCGGGCCAACGCGGCGCTTACGCTCTCCGCAGGCAGCGCGGACGACGTCCGCGTAGAGATGCCCGGCCTGCCGAAGCGCGACGGGACGAATCCGCGGACGCTCATACTTGGGAGCGGCGGCGCGTCCATCAACCTGAAAGCCGAAGGCGATGTGATGGTGACCAGCCGCGAATCCGATTGGGAATCCGCGGCGGAGTTCGATTTCGGCGGCAACTGGCCCCTGCCCGACGATTTCTCCGAGCGCGTCGACCGCCGCGTGCAGGACGCCGCGCGCCGCGCCGCGCAGAAGGCCGAGGCGGCCTCCCGCCGCATGGAGGCGGGCATGCGCCGCGCCGAAGAGGGCATGCGCCGCGCCGAGGAGAAAATGCGCGGACGACGCTTCTCTTTCAACTGGTCTTCGGGACGCGGCATGCCGCCCGCGCCGCCGGCCGATCCGATCTCGGATGAGGAGCGCATGACGATCCTGCGCATGTTGCAGGAGAAGAAGATCAGCGCCGAGGACGCGGAGAAGTTGCTCTCCGCGCTGGAAGGAGACCGATAATGTCCGACGAAGAACGCCGCCGCATTTTGAAGATGGTCGAGGACGGGAAGATCTCGGCTGAAGAAGCGATGACCTTGATCCGCGCGCTGGAGCAGGATTCGGCGGAGGCGGAGGTCGTCGAGGCCGCGCCCGCTTTGGGGTCCGCGAGCGACGCGCCCGAGTTCGAGGAAGTCAAACGCCGCGCGCGCAGGTTCGCGATGATCCCGTTGTGGATCGGCGTCGGGTTCACCGTCCTGTTTGCGGGGTTGATGCTGCTTGCCGTTCAGAATTCGGGCTACGGTTTCTGGTTCTATTGCCTGACGTTCCCGTTTATTCTCAGCGTGCTGTTGATCGCGCTCGCGGCGGGAGGCAAGTACGCCCGCTGGCTGTTCATTGATATTGAGCAGAAGCCCGGCGAGACGCCGGCGCGGATTACGTTTGGCTTTCCCGTGCCGCTGGGACTGGCAGCGTGGGGGCTGCGGAATTTCGGCCATCGCATCCCTGAGTTCGACCGCGCCAAAGCGCGTGACACGGCGGATATGTTGAGCGCCGTGATGTCTTCGGGCGCGCCGCTGATCGTGAATGTGGACGACGGCGGCGAGAAAGTCCGTGTGTATATAGGATAAATTTGAATGGAATCTGCCGTTGTGGAATCGAGTCGAACAAAAAAGCCCCCGCTGTTGAGCGGGGTGGTGTTGCTGTTTCTGTTTGCCATGATCCTGGCGAATCTGGGCGGCAATATGTACGGTCCGCTCATGTCGCTCTATGTAAGAGACCTGGGCGCTTCGGTGGAGCAGATCGGTTTGTTCTTTACGCTCTCGTCCATCATCCCGCTGGCGCTCCAGATCCTGGGCGGCTACATCTCGGACGTGCTGGGGCGGCTGCGCGCCATCGCCATTGGCAGCGTGGTGGGAATCTTCACGTACGTGGCCCTGCTCCTTGCGCCCACCTGGCAGTGGCTGCTGCTGGCGATGGCCTTCGGCGCGATCACCGGCTCGCTGGTTGGTCCGAGTTTCGACGCCTTCATCGCCGAAAATTCCAGCGAGGAGAACCGCGCCCGTACCTTCGGCGTTTCGCAGGCGCTCTTTGGGATCGTGGGCGTGGCCGGACCGCTGGCGGGCGGCTTTCTGGCGAACAATTACGGATTCAAGTCCATGCTGTTGGTGGCGGGCTTCCTGTATATCCTGGCGACGATCATCCGCGTCGGGATGGCGCGCGTCGCGGCCAGGAATTCCAAAGAGGCGCATCCCGCCAAATTGTCCTTCAGCAGTTTGAAGGACAACCTCGGCACGATGTTCGGACTGCTGGCGGCGGGCGGGGTCGTCACCTGGATCCTCATCACGGACGGCGTGCGCGATATTTCCTTCGCGCTGTCCATGAATTTTTTGACGGTCTACATGCAGGACTTCGCCCATTTGAACCTGACGCAGATTGGTCTCACCAACAGCGTCTTCGGCCTGATGGCGATGATGTCCACCATCCCCGGCGGGTGGCTGGCCGACAAAGCCGGCGAACGCGTGGGGATCGCGCTCGGCTTCCTGCTGGTGGCGGCGTCGCTGGCAATGCTGATTTTCCTGCCGGTCGGTCCGCTCTGGCAATACGCGGCGGGCTGGGGCGTGGCCGGGACGGGCGTGGGCGTTTTGCAGCCGGCCTACATGTCGCTCATCAGCAAGGCGGTGCCGCAGAAGGTGCGCGGGACGGCGTTTGGGCTGTTCAGCGCCAGCGTCGGCCTGGTATCATTACCCGCCCCGATGATCGGCGGCTGGCTCTGGCAGACGGTCAACCCGCAATTCCCGTTTGTGGTGACGATCGTGGTGTGTGTGCTGAGCGTCATCCCGGTCTGGTTTAAATTCAAAATCCCGAAGCCCACTGAAACCAGCGAACAAATTGAAGAAAGCGCTTCATAAAGGAGGTTGGTATGACGACTGTAGAAGAGAGATTGAAGATCTTGAAGATGATTGAGGACGGCAAGATCAGCGCGGAGGAGGGGGCCAAGCTGCTCGCGGCGCTCTCGGAGGGACGCCGCGGGTCGGGGATGCCCGTTCCGCCGCGCCCGCCCGGAGGTCCGCGCTGGCTGCGCATCCGCGTCACCGACCTCAAATCGGGACGCTCGAAGGCCTCGGTCCAAATTCCCTTTGACCTGGTGGACGCGGGCATGAAGATCGGCGCGCATTTCGCTCCCGAAGTGGAGGGCGTGGACATGGACAACGTGATGCAGGCCATCCGCACCGGCATGACCGGCAAGATCATTGACGTCGTGGATGGGGAAGACGGCGAACACGTGGAAATTTACGTGGAATAAGTTGACGTAGGACAGCCGTCGTGGAAATTGCCGCCAGGACCCGTCCAACGGGCATGTTCGGATTCATCATCGTCTGGCTCGGCCAGATCGTTTCGGTTTTGGCCTCCAATATGACCGGCTTCGGCCTGGCATTATGGATGTATAAACAGACCGAGAGCGCCACCGCCATGGGGCTGATGCAGGTGGCGTTCATCACGCCCTTCCTGATCCTTTCGCCCTTCGCGGGCGTAATGGTGGACCGCTATAACCGCAAACTGATGATGATGGTCAGCGACCTGGCGGCCGTGGTCGGCACAACTTTCGTGCTGGTCATGTACGCCACAGGCCATCTGCAATTCTGGCATCTTTATATCGCGGCGGTTTTGAACGGTTTGGGAAATACCTTCCAGTGGCCGGCGTATTCGGCGGCCATCAGCACGATGATCCCGAAGGAACAATACGGACGCGCCAACGGTTTGATGTCTCTCATCGACGCGGGGCCGGGCATCCTCGCGCCCATGCTGGCGGGCGTCATCCTGGCCCTCCCAAACGTGGACGGCATGACGTGGATTTTGGCGCTGGACGTGACGACTTTCTTCGTCGCCATCGGCGCGCTGCTCATTGTCCACATTCCGCAGCCCGTGAAGACCGAAGAGGGACAGAGGGAAAGCGGCAATATCTGGAAGGAAGCCGCCTACGGTTTCAAATATATTTTTCAACGCCCCAGCCTGCTTGGTTTGCAACTGGTCTTTTTTGTGGGCAACCTGTTCGCCGGCATCCAATGGACCTTGTTCGCGCCCATGATCCTGGCGCGTACAGACCAGAACAGCATCGTCTTCGGCTCGGTGCAAACGGCGGGCGCGGTGGGCGGCGTGATCGGCGGCCTCGTGATGAGCGCCTGGGGCGGCGCGAAAAAACGCGTCCACGGCGTGTTGCTGGGTCACATTCTGATTGGAATTGCCGGTATGTTTTTGGGAATCGGCCTGGGCCTGCCGGTCTGGATTCCCGCCATCGTCGCGGTGAACCTGTTCGTTCCGTGGATCAACGCGTCCAACCAGTCCATCTGGCAGGCCAAAGTCGCGCCCGACTTGCAGGGACGCGTCTTCTCGGCGCGGCGACTCATCGCCTGGTTCGCCAACCCGCTGACGCCCGTCATCGGCGGGACGCTGGCCGACTTCGTGATGGAACCCGCCATGCGGACCTCGAGCGGTCTTTCGCACGCCTTCTCCTGGCTGGTCGGTTCGGGACCCGGCGCGGGCATGGGCCTGCTGATGGTCTTTGCCAACCTCGGCGTGGCGCTCGTCGGCGTGACGGGATACTTCATTCCAGCCATTTATCGCGCCGAAACGCTTCTGCCCGACCACGATCAACTACAAAAAGCAACAACTCCAGCGTGACATGAATTTCCCCTCCTCGCAAACGACCTGACTTTACGTCAGGTCGTTTGAGTCTTCGTATGCGTCTGTCGTCTCAACAGCAGCGGCCCGACGCGGTCAATGATCCAGCCGAAACTCAACTCCACCCACGGGACGATTCCCATCCAGCGCGGCACATAGACCACGCGGCGCGGACGCTGCAACAGCCTCCAGATCTCCCGCGCCACCACTTCCGAAGTCACGCCCACTTTTTCGGTGGGGACGTGCCCGCCGTTTTCCCGACTGAGCGCGGCCTCGCCGAACTCGGTCCGCACCGGACCCGCCCGCACCACGCTGGCATGGACGCGCGTCCCGCGCAGTTCGCGCGCCAGCGCCGTGGTGAAATTATCCAAAAACGCCTTCGTCGCGCCGTACAGCGCGATGCCCTGGCTGGGGATGTTCCCCGAGATCGAACCCACGTTGACGATGTGTCCCCGGTTCCGCTCCCGCATCCCCGGCAGGAACAACGTCGTGAGGTGCGCGGCCGCCTCCACGTTGACCTGAAGCATATCGCGCGCCGTCTCCCAGCGCATCTCGTTGAAGTAACCGTACCAGCCGAACCCCGCGTTGTTGACGAGGACGTCCGCCGCGCCGACCTGCTCGAAGACGCGCCTGCGCTCCGCCTCCGACCCCAAATCGGCCGCGAGCGCCTCGGCCTTTCCCCCCGCCGACGCGATCTCCGCGCGCAGCCCGAGCAGGCGTTCCATCCGACGCGCCACCAACACCACGCGCATCCCCGCCGCCGCGAGTCGACGCGCCGTCGCCTCCCCAATCCCCGACGACGCGCCGGTCACGATTGCAGTCTGATTCTTCCAGTCCATCATTGCCAGGTTTGCGCGCTTATGCGATCAGGTCTTCCATCAACTCCATCGGGGCCACCGCCGCGCCGACGATGCCGGGACCGGTGTGGACGCCCAGCACCGGCGAGATGCGCATCACTTCCAGTTTGGCGATGTTGAGTTTGGACTTCAATTCGTCGGCCAGAACGTCCGCTTTTTCCGCGAAACGTCCGTGCAGCACAGTGACCCAGACGGGCGTGCGCGCGTATTTTTCGAGGAGATGGTCCGTGATGGCGGCCATGGATTTGCCGAGCGTGCGTTCGGTTTTCACGGTGGAATATTTTCCGTCCGTGTCCACGCGGATGACGGGTTTCAGGTTCAACAGCGCGCCCGCGATGGCTTTCACGCGTCCGATGCGCCCGCCGCGGGCGAGATATTCCAGCGTGTCGAGCGTGTAGATCACCTCGGTCTGCTCGCGGAGCTTCTCCAGCCTTTCTTGAATGGCGTGCAACGCCCAACCGGCCTTGTCGGCCAGCGCGGCGGCCATCACCTGGAAGCGCTCGCCGCCGGAGAGGGTGAGCGTGTCCCAAAAGGAAACGTCCGCTTCGGGCTTGGCTTGCTCGCCGCCTTCCCGCGCGGAATTGATCGTCCCGCTCAGCCCCGAAGAGATGTGGATGGACAGGATCTTCTCTCCCGCCTGCGCCGCCTTGCGATACAACTCCGCGAACAGCCCGGTGGACGGCATGGCCGTCGTCGGGATCTGCGGACGCATGGCTTCGAGCCGGTCGTAGAACGCGTCGGCGCTGATGTCGGCGGAGTTGATCTCGCCTTCGGGGAACTGGATGAACAGCGGCGCCTGAATGATGCCGAGTTCTTCCAATTCTTCGGCGGGCATGTCCGCCGCGCAATCGGTAACGATTTTCATTGTGTGTCTCCTATTTGGTGAATTCATTGCCCTGAGTGCAGGGTCGGTTCGTGACCCACAGTCAATGGACGGATTTTTGGTAACATCTAATTTTTATTCGCTGCCCTTCGGGAGGGCAGGGAGCTACTCTCTGTTCTCTAATCTCTGTTCTCGCTTCTCCCGAAACCATTTCACCGTGTCCGACAGGGTTTCAAAGATCGAGCGCGGCTTGTAGCCGAGTTCGCGCGTCGCCTTGGCGTGGCTGATGTTCGAATTGCTCCGCAGCACCTCCAGCGAATATGGCGTGAACTTCGGCGTGGCGTGCGCGAGACGGTAGTACATCGGCGTGAACAGGGCGAAGAATTTCGCCAGGTCGAACGGGACCTTCATTTGGAAGAAGCCGCGTCCCGTGATCTCGCGGATCGTTTCGAGCAGGTAGCGCACCGAAATATTGTTTCCAGACAAAATGTAACTCTCGCCGCGCTTGCCCTTCTCCGCCGCGGCGATGAGACCGTCGGCCACGTCGCGCACGTCCACGAAGTTGTAGGCGCCGTCCACGTAGAGCGAGGGTTTGGCCTCGGCCGCGTCGTGGATGAGGGAACCCATCATCGAGCCGCGGTAGTCGTGGGGGCCGATGACGCCCGTCGGGCAGACGACGACCGCCTCCAGTCCAGCCTGAGCCGCATCCAGCACTTCGAGAGTCGCCTCCGCTTTCGAGCGGTCGTACGCGCCGTAGGGATTGTCCATGTCGTAGGGGATGTTCTCGTCAATGACGCCGTTCTCCACCCGTTTGATGGCGTGGATCGAACTCGTGTACACCATCTTCTTCACGCCCGTTTCCCGCGCGGCCTTCAGGACGTTCTTCGTCCCCTCCACGTTGACTTTGCGGACGAACGGGTCGGGTCCCGGCATGATCGAGATGACGCCCGCCAGGTGGAAGATGCCCTTGACGCCGCGCAGAGGCTCGAACAGCGAATCCAGATTCAGCACGTCGCCTTCCACCGCCTCCACGTCCAGACCTTTGAGCGGTTCGCGGCTTTCGCCCGGCAGGATCAACGCCCGGACCTTTTCGCCGCGTTCCAGAAGTTTTCGCACGAGGACGTTTCCGATATGTCCTGTCGCGCCTGTTACCAACCACATATTGCCTCCAATGGGTTCTCGCATCCTCGGCGCCTCAAACGCCAGCGAGGTTTGAGAATGCTGTTATGCTTTTACCAAACTGGTCATCATCAATTGAACTGTGTCGCGCGCCACCTTGTCCCATTTCGCGCCTTCGGGATCGAGCAGGCTTTGCAGCAGGAGTCCCATCGCCGTGGAGACGATCAGCCGCGCGGCCAGGTCGGGGTTCACGTCCACGAACGAGCCTTCCGCGATCCCTTTTTTGATGAGCGCGGCGAAATGCCTGTGATAGCGGCGGTAGGGAGCGACGCTGGCCTGCCACACTTTTTCGTCGCGGCTGGCCTGCTGTAAAAATTCGAGGAACATGGGCAGGTTTTCGCTGGCGGATTCAAAAATGTACGGGAAATATTCCGTCATCATTTGGAACGTTTCGGGCATGGGACGTCCCCTCGAGGCTTCGATGGCCTGGTCGAAAGTTTGGAGCCAGCCGTCGAGCAGGGCCAGAAATACGTCCTGTTTCGTTTTGAAATGATGATAGAAAGCGCCTTTGCTGACCCCTGCCTGTTCGCAGATATTGTCCACGCTGGCGGCGTTGTAGCCGTTGATCGAAAATTGTTTGACGGCGGCTTCGAGAATGCGCGTCCGTGTCTCTTCGCTGCGTTGCTGCATAGTTCACCTTTTTCCCTCCGTATGAGCGGGAGGGTAGCGGGAAATGAAAACAAACCGACTAGTCGGTATTTTTATACCCGTAAAAGATTGCGCTGTCAAGGCAGGGAAGTTTACAGGAAGTTAAGAAAAAAAGACGGCGGGAAGCGACGAGAAGGTCTTTTACGCAAGGCGTATTGCGCGCGCTCTAGCGCGCTTTTGCAAGAGGTCTATTACAGAGCGACCGGGCTGGTTTTCCCCAACCGCCGCATCACCTCCAGCGCGGCGGACGTCATTTTTTCGGAGGAGAAATTTTCGAAGATACCCTGCCGTCCCTGCTGACCCAACTGCCTGCGCAATTCTGCATCGCGTAAAAGGATCGCCAGTTTCTCGGCGAGGTCGGCGCTATCGTGCGGACGATGCAGGATTCCGCCCTGGGTGGCGTTTACCCATTCGGGATACGCTCCATGCTCGGGTTGGACGACTGGTACGCCAGCGGCGAGCGCTTCGAGAATGGAGATGCCCTTCGGCTCACGATACGGCGCAGGGACGGAGAAAACGTCTATCTGTCTGAAGAAGTTCAATTTTTCGTCGCGTTCCAATGTGCCTAACAATTTGACCCGGTCTTCGAGGCGGTTATCCCTGATAGTTTTGCGGATGCCGTCGAGGTAGGTTTTGTAGGCGCGGCTGACGTATCCGCCTGCGAGCAATTGCAGGTTCGGGAATTCGCCGGAGCGGGCGAGGCGTAGGAACGCGTCCACGAGCAGATGTAGCCCCTTTTCCGGAACGAAGCGGGCGAAGAATCCGATCGTCAGCGGGCGCGGGGATGAGTCGGGAGTCAGATTGCGGTAATCGTCCAGCGCGATGCCGGGCCAGACTACGTCAATTTTTGAAGCGTCTAGCCCCACCCACTTTGAAAACATGTCGCCGTAGTAGCCGCTGATTGCGAGGAAGCGATCCACATCCTGCGCGCGTTCGCGGATCAATTTCAGCGCCTCGTTTTGATACGGCTGGGGGAGCCCTTCGAGGAAAATATCTTCACCGTGCAGCCCGCAGGTGATCGGAACTTGAAGCGAACGTTTGAATTGGCGCGCGACGCCGATCATCAGCGCGTTGGTGATGTGGATTATGTCGGGCTGATAATGCGTTTTGACCCAGCCGACGAACTCATCCAAAAGTTCGCGCTGGTTGCCGCTCTCGCCTTTTAACATGGAGACGGTCATCTCGGCGTTTGCGACGGGATCTACCGCGCTGCCGATATCGAAGCGCGGCATCAAACGCAGGAAGGCTTGCGCGCCGGCGATCCGCAAGAGGAGGTCGCGCCCCAAAAAAGGATGCGGGTATTTTTGAAGTAAATAGGCTTTGATGCCGCCGAAGAAAATTTTCCGTTCGCCGACGTTCTCTTCATCCAAGCGCATGGGCGTATACAGCGGGAACATGGTGACGTCTTCGCCGGCGGTTTTCATCCCTGCGGCGAGCGCGTTGTCGTGCATGCAACTTCCGCAGAACATGTTCGCGGCGCCTGTGGCAATGTAGATGATCTTCATGCTTTCTTTCCCAATACGATCTCAACCGGCAGACCCCACATGGATGAGCCAGTTACATCTTGAATCGTAAACCCGCTTTGTTCGATGACTTGCCTTGCAAAGATGGGACGGCAATCGGCGTAATTCGGCATAATTTCATGGAACCATTCGTACAGGCGCACCGCCAGACCGGGCGGATTTGTCTTGGTCATCGAAACGACCGCCAGCCTGCCGCCGTTCCGCAACATGCGATGACACTCCTGTAGCACGCGAGGAATTTCGGGGGTGTCGAAGAGTTCAAGCGTGAAGCTCATAAAGATTCCGTCGAGACTCTCCGCTTCGACAAAGTTGAGGTTTGCCGCGTCGCCCAAATGCAGTTCGACGCGTTCGCTCAGCGCTTCCCTTTGCAGGCGCGCGCGTGCGATCGCCAGCATCCCATCTGAGATGTCCACGCCGAGGACGCGTCCTTCCGACCCGACGGCTTTTGCCAGCGCGACGAGGCAATGTCCCGTTCCGAAACCTATCTCTAAAATCTTTTCGCGGGGCTGGGCGGATAATTTCTGCAATCCCCAATCGCGATACTTCTTTTCGGTACTTCCCGCGATCGCATCGTACCAGCGGCTGAGACGGTTATAACTGGCGCGTGCGTCTTCTTTCGAGCGGTTCACGCGGCGGATGGTTGTGTCCATGGATTCGGGCTCGCTTTTCAAGCATGAGTTTTGTTCGAGAAAACGGTTCTTTCGTTTGATTACGGGACAACGGAAAAATTATAACCCACTGTCCCCCATTGTCGGCGTTTTGGACGGGTTCTCGGAAAATCGGGTTTGGAGCGGTTGGCGCGGCGCGTTCTTTGCCGATGGCTGGTTTAGCCCATCGGCTTTTTGTCCCTTCCAGACGCTGTATAAGTTGAGGCAGCCGACATGAAATCATTTCCCTTTACCCGCCGCGTAATGAGTGGAGAGATGGAATGGCAGAAAAGTTAACGTTTCAATATGACCGCGAGGCCGATATTTTGTACATCAATACCGTTCCGCCTTACGCCGAACAGGAATCGGAGGAACTGGAAGATGAAATCATCGTGCGGCTAAATCCGAAAACGGGCAAGGTGGAAAATTTTGAAGCGCTGTTCTTTACCGGCCGCTTGCTTCGGAGCGAGTTGTTCTCTTTGCCCGTCATAGCCGATTTGAAACAGGCGATTTAACTCAAAGTTTATCGCTTCGCTTCGACCCTCCCTGTGGTGGTCAGCGCGGCACATCCGCGTAGCGGAAATATCCACACCGCGCCGATGACGAGAAGGGACGCGCCGCGCAGGTCAGACTTCGATCCCCAGCCACAAGCGGATCAGGTATCCGAGTCCGAAGCTGAACGCGGCCACGCTCAGGCTCAAGACCGCCATCTCCAGGAATCGCTCGCGGAAGGATTCTTCCTTGGCGACCGAGATGTAATAGTTGAAGACCGCGATGATGATCACCGCGGTCGTCAACGCGATGACAAGGTCGAGGATGTAAGTGGACGGGCTGATGAGATACGGCAGGACGAGCAGGCTTACGGTGATGATGTAAGCGATGCCCGTGTAGACCGCGGCGCGCACGGGATGCTTGTCCGTCTTTTCGGAGCGGGTGGACAGATACTCGCTCGCGGCCATCGAAAGCGAGGCGGCGATGCCCGTGATGAGGCCCGAAAGGGCGATCAACTTTCCGTTCTGGAGGGCCAGCGTCAGTCCCGCGAGCGCGCCGGTCAATTCCACCAGCGCGTCGTTCAGTCCAAGCACGACCGAGCCGGCGTAGCGGAGCCGCTCCTCGTCCAGCATTCCCAGCAGTTGGTGTTCGTGTTTGCTCTCTTCATCGTGATATTGCCTCGCTTCGGGGACCGCCTGGGCGACGGCGTCGTAATTGGCCTGCGCTTTTTCCTCGCCCATCTCCATCAACTTTACGCCGAAGGTGAAGCCCAGGACGCGGCTCACGAGATAATAGAACCAGACTTTGAAGCGGTCAGGCTGGACGTCCTGCCCGCTGTATTTTTTCCATCCCTGATAGTGACGCAGTTCATCGTCCGCGATCTCTTGCAGGATTTTCGCGTTTCCGGGCGAGTTGACTTTTTTCGCGAGTTTGCTGTAGATGTGATATTCCGTGATTTCCGAACGTTGAAACGACAAGATCTTGCGGCGGATTTCTTCGCTGACTGGCATGATGGATTTTGGCTCCTTTTTCCTGATTCTAATTCATTTCTGCGGCGTTTAAATGCCCGCGCTTCCAAAGGTAAGATTCGAACTCCCGCGCGAGTCGTTTATTGTGCGCGCGTTCTCCCTTTGAGAGAAGGGCGGACTGGAAGAGCCGCCGCGCGGCTTCAGTGAGTCAGACAACGCCAGAGGACGTTTCTTACATGCGGATTGCGCGCGTTCCGGGCCGCGTGAACCATGAAAGACGGACGGTTTTCCGCCGGGAACTTTTGGCTTCGATTTGCGTCAATGAATAAAATAACCTTCAACGGAGAAAAAAATGAAAAAGTCTTTACTGAGTTTGATCGTCGCGTTTGCCCTCATGGGAATTTTACTCTCGGCTTGCTCAGGCGGCGCGCCGGCGGATGTCGCTGGCGAGTGGCGGCTGGTTTCGTACGGCCCTGTGTCCAACCAGAAACCAGTCGAGCAGGATACCTCCATCACCTTCAGCGCGGACGGCCGCTTCAACGGCAACCTCGGATGCAATACCTTCGGCGGCAGTTACAAGGTTTCGGGCGCGAAGATCGAGTTCGGCGCCGGCATGACCACGCTGATGGCGTGCCAGCCGCCCATTGACCAACAGGAGAGCGCGGTCCTGGCCGTGCTTGCAGACACCGCCGCGTTCACCTTGACCGGCGACACGCTGACCATCGTCTCGGCGGACGGCAGCTCGTCGGTGAGGCTGATGAAAAAGTAAAAGCGTCCGCGAAAAGCGACAATAAGAAAGCCTCGGAGATTTTCACCTCCGAGGCTTTTTCAGCGCTTACTGATCGCTGCTTACTGATCACTGTTCACGGATTACTGGCTCTCGTAATCCTCCGGCAGCCAGCAGCACAGCGCCAGTTCGCGCGCCGCTTTGACTTCGTCCATGCGTCCAAACGGCGTGATGTGCGGCGCGTTGTGCAATAGTTCGGGACTGGTCTTCGCCTCCTCCGCGATCTTGATCATTGCGTCGGCGAAGGCGTCGAGCGTGTCCTTGTTCTCGGTCTCGGTCGGCTCGATCATCAGCGCTTCGCGGACGATGAGCGGGAAGTAGTTCGTCGGCGGATGGAAGTTGTAATCCATCAGGCGTTTGGCGATGTCGAGGGCGCGCACGTCGCTGCCTTCGAACTGTCCCTCGGCGACGAACTCGTGCATGCAGATGCGGTCGTACGGGACATGATACGTGTCGCGCAGGCGCGCCAGCAGGTAATTCGCGTTCAACACCGCGTATTGGGCGATGTCCTTGAGCCCGTCCGGCCCTTGCATGGCGATGTAGGTATAGGTGCGCACCAGGCCGCCGCCAAAGTGACCGTGGAAGGCCTTCATCCGCCCGATGGATTTGGCGGGTTTGACGAAGCCGAAGAGCGGAGGCTGGTCGTCGCTTTCGTCCTCGACGATGCCGACCAGCGGTTCGGGCAGGAAGTCCGCGAGATGCGCCGCGACGCCGACGGGACCCGAACCCGGTCCGCCGCCTCCGTGCGGGACGGCGAAGGTCTTGTGCAGGTTGAAGTGCATCACGTCAATACCCAGGTCGCCGGGGCGGACGATGCCGAGCAGCGCGTTCAAGTTCGCGCCGTCGCCGTAGACGAGACCTCCGCAGTCGTGGACCATCTTGACCACCTGCTCGATGTTCTCGTCGAACATGCCGAGCGTGTTCGGGTTGGTGACCATGATGCCGACCACGGTGTCGTCGCATTGGGCTTTCAGCGCCTCGAGATCCACGTTGCCGCGCGCGTCGCTGGGGATTTGGACGACCTGCAGCCCGATCATTCCCGACGAGGCGGGGTTCGTCCCGTGCGCGGAATCGGGGATCAGCATCTTGACGCGCTTCGTGTCGCCGCGCGAGGCGTGGTAGGCGCGCATCATCAGCACGCCGGTGAACTCTCCGTGCGCGCCCGCGGCGGGCTGGAGGGTGATGGCCGCGAACCCGCTGATCTCTTTCAGCCATTCCTGCAGCTGGTACATCAACGCCAGATTGCCCTGCACGGTCTCGATGGGCTGGAGCGGATGCGTGTGCACGAACCCGGGCAGGCGGCAGGTGTCTTCGTCTATCTTCGGATTGTATTTCATCGTGCAGGAGCCGAGCGGATAGAAGCCGCTGTCCACCGAGTAGTTGAATTTGCTGAGGCGCATGTAGTGGCGGACGACGTCCACTTCGGCGAGTTCGGGCAGGGGCAGGCTGGGGCGGAGTAAATGCTCGGGAGGCAGAGCCGCCGCGGGGACGTCGGAAACGGGGAAGGTCACGCCGGTGCGCCCGGGCGAGGACAGGTCGAAGACGGTCGGTTCGACGATCTTGATTGCGTCAGTCATGGTTCGCCTCCGCGAGGACCTCGGCCAGCAGGTCAATTTCTTCTTTGGAATTCATTTCGGTGACGGCGACGAGCATATGGTCGGACAGTTCGGGATAGTCCTGGCCCAGGTCGTAGCCGCCGAGGATGCCGTGGTCGAGCAGGCGCGCGTTGATCTCGGCGACGGGCTTCGGGCAGCGCAGCGTGAATTCGTGGAAGAACGGGTCGCTGAAGCGCAGGCTGTAGCCGGGGATCTTGCCGAGGGTCTCGGCGGCGTAATGCGCCTTTTGGTAGCACAGGTTCGCCACCTGCTTCATGCCGGTCTTGCCGAGCGCCGATATGTAAATGGCCGCGCCGAGCGCCAGCAGGCCCTGGTTCGAGCAGATGTTGGAGGTGGCGCGCTCGCGTTTGATATGCTGCTCGCGGGCGGTGAGCGTCAGCACGTAGGCGCGCTGGCCGCGGTTGTCCACCGTCTCGCCGACGAGGCGTCCCGCCATTTTGTGGACGTAGGATTTGCGCGTGGTGAAGAAGCCGAGCGACGGGCCGCCGTACCACATCGGCAGGCCGAGCGGCTGGGCTTCGCCGACGACGATGTCCGCGCCCATCGAAGCGGGCGTCTTGAGCAGGGCCAGCGCGGTCGGGTTGGCGACGACGCAGACGAGCGCGCCTTTGGCGTGCGCGTCCTCGATGAGTTTGGAATAGTCGTAGATGCGCCCGAAGAAGTCGGGATATTGGACGAGGACGAGGCAGGTCTGGTCGTCAATTTGACCGGTCAACGCTTCGGGACCGTCCTCGAGGCGGACGGCCGCGTCCCCGGCCAGCTCCACGCCCATGCCCTGCGTGTACGTGCGGATCACGGCCCGGTATTGCGGGTGCAGGGACGGCGAGACGACCGCCTTCGGGCGTTTGCCGCGAAACTGCGCGAACGCCAGGTTGACGGCCTCCGCCGCCGCGGTGGCGCCGTCGTAGTGCGAGGCGTTCGAGACCTCCATGCCCGTCAACGCGCTCATCAGGGACTGGTATTCGAAAATGGATTGCAGGGTCCCTTGCGAGATTTCGGGCTGGTAGGGCGTGTAGGCGGTGTAGAATTCGCCGCGGCGCAGCATGTGGTCGATGACCGAGGGGATGTAGTGGTTGTACATGCCCGCGCCGAGGAAGGAGATCAAATCGCCGCGCACGGTCTCGTTGCTGTCGGCGATGTCGGATAGTTCGGCCGCGGCCTCCATTTCGGTCAACGCGGGAGGCAGGTCGAGAGTCGGGAAGCGGCGCCAGGCGGGGATGTCCTTGAAGAGATCGTCCAGCGTTTTCACGCCGATGGTCTCCAGCATCGCGTCCCGTTCTTTGGGACTTATCGGGATATAGGTCATGGCGACTCCATGGGCCAGCAATCAATTTTCAGCGGAACCACTGATCACTGATTACTGAACGCTGCCTAATGCGCGCGTCCCGTGCAATATTCTTCGTACGCGGCCGCGTCCATGACCTCGCCGGGCGCGCCGCCCTCGACCTGGACCATCCAGCCTTCGCCGTAGGGATCGCTGTTGAGCGTCTCGGGTTTTTCGGCCAGGCCGGCGTTGACCGCGACGACCTTCCCCGAAGCGGCCGCGTAGATCTCCGCCGAGGCTTTGACCGACTCGACCGAGGCGATGGCTTTCCCGGCCTCGACCGTGTCGCCAGCCTCGACGAGAATCTCGACGAAGACGATGTCGGAGAGTTGGCTCTGGGCGTAGTCGCTCAGTCCCATTTTGCCGCTGGCAGGATCGAACCATTCGTCGTTCTGGGTGTATTTCAAGTTGGCAGGGGCGTTCATTTTTTGTCTCCTTGCGTGAAATGTTTGGCGAATCAAAAAAGGACACGCGGTTTTAACGCCGCGCGTCCTCTGTAGTTTGACCTGAGAGATTAGTTTAGTCGCCTGGTCGTTTAGTCACTTGGCCGCCTGGTCTCGATTATTCGACCACGCGACCATCTGACCATCAGGCCATTCGACTAACTTTACACCGTCGGTGTCCCGTGCGGGACTTTCCAGAGTCGGTTCGGATGCAGGGTCCTTTTGCCTGAGAGTTTCATCTGGGTTCGCCTGTTCCAGACTTGCACCTTCGGCGCTCGACGCATTTTACGTTCGAGTCTCTTCCCTGCAACCCGTTCGATTGTGCGATGATTTTAAGTTGCAGGGAGGATGAAGTCAAGGGACAAACGTCACGATTCGGGAAATCCCCTTCACGCCACTTTGCGCGGCGGACGCGGAAGCAGGCTGGTTTGCTGAAAGCGAGACGGAATCGAACGTTGACGGACGCGCCGCGTCAGCGCTGAATGTCTTGAATCGTTCGGAAAATATAGATGGCGTTTTCTCAAAATAAATTGGCGAGCGAGTATATAATTAAGGACAAATTTTTTTGTTGCAAACGGCTCAATAGCCTGCCGTCACGAGCGTCGTTTACGCTGCGCTGCGTTCGGCGCCATGTCGGTAAAAAGGGACGTTTGCAATAAAACGAAGATCAACCGCCAACTTCTCGACAAACTAAGGAGAATTGAAATGAAACGTATCACTGCCTTCCTTTTGCTTTTGATATTGTTTGTTTTTCCCGTTTCGGTTTTGGCGGATGTTGCGCCGCCGACTAATCCGCCAGGCTCGAACCCGCAGCCAGGATCGGAAATTACGCAAGTGCGGATGGTGTCGGAGAACGTGCTGATCGAAGTAAGCGGCGACACGGAGCCAAAGCCGCTGGGAGAGGCTCGCGTCACTGCCAGCTTCATCATGCGGAATCTGGGCGCGTCCGATGAAAGTATGGCTGCCCGTTTTCCGATATCGGTCAATGATGGTTTCTTTAACTATCCCGAGATCACCGATCTTAAAATCAAGGTGAACGGCAATCAGGTTTCCTATAGACGCGCAAATTATCCCGATGTCATCTATCAGAGCGAAGACCTGCCCTGGGCGGAATTTGACGTTACGTTCCCCGTAAACCAGGATGTCACAATCGAAGTGACTTATACCCTGCAAGGTTCGGGATACTTTCCCTATACCGCTTTTTATTACACCCTTACCACTGGCGCGGGTTGGAAAGACACCATTGGCAGCGCGGATGTCACGCTGCGGCTTCCATACGCGGCGACTCCGCAAAATGTCGTTCTCAATACGCAAATTGGTTGGGGACAATCCACGCCTGGCGGCGTCATTCAAGGGAACGAAGTCCGCTGGCATTTTGAAAACTTTGAGCCCGGTCCCTATGAAGCCGTTGGAACTATGGAGTTTCCTTTGGTCGCGCCTTCGGCATGGCAGGCTGTTCTCACCGCGCAAAAGAACGCCGAGAAATATCCGAATGACGGCGAAGTTTGGGGACAACTCGGAAAGACGTATAAAGAAATTTTTTTGATGAATAAAGGATACCGCTCAGACGCTGGCGGCGAAGAACTTTACCGCTTGAGCGTGGAAGCCTACGAAAAATGCCTCGATCTCCTGCCGAACGACGCGCAATGGCATGCGGGCTTTGCCCATTTGCTTGCGGAACGCGCCTATTGGGACTCATTCATGAGCGATCCTACGCCCGAAGTTTATCGCGCATTGGAGGAGATTCGCGTCGCGCTGGAACTTGCGCCGAACGATCCCGTCGTACGGGAAGTTGCGGATACTATCACTTACATGTTTCCCAATGGGATAACCAAAAACGAATCGGGATATGATTTTCCGTGGCTGACAGCCACCCCGACCCCGCTTCCTCCCACGCCGACGATTGTTCCCGTTTACGATCCAGCCTACTTCGCCGCGACCTATCAGAGCGAACTTCTCACGCTTGGCAACGGCAAGCGCGCGCAATTGACTTTGACGCTCGGCGCGGACTATTCCGCCTTGCTCGAAATCAAAGGAGAGGATAATCAAACCCTTCTTTACACTGGCACATGGGCAGACCTCGGCGACGGCAGGATTCAAATTCTGGTGCGCGACCAAGACGGGAATGAGCCTGTGCTGATATACAAACCAGACGAGGAAGACAATCTTATCTCTGACACGTATGCTTCTTTCTTTGGCGATAACGGAGTCAACATGAAGCGCATCGCTCCTGCTGCCACGCCTGAGCCGCAAGCGACATCGGTCTCAAGTTTGCCGACTCCTACTCCAAAGCCCAGTTCGTCTTCGCCCATGTGCGGGTCTGCAGCGTTGGCGCCAGTTCTGGCGGCGGCGGTTTGGTTTGCGCGGAAACGTACTCGTTAGTTCCGCCCTGGCGCGCTTCATCAAAAGAAACGGCTGTCTCAGAGTCTTCTGCAAGGATTCCCAAGATCTTCAAGATCTTGGGAATCTTCTTGTCTATTTTGCGATTTTGCGCGGGGCGCGTTTGGGCTTTTCTGGCGCTTCGGGCGCGGATTCCGCCGGGAGCGCGGCAGCCGGCGCGGGGTCCGCGGGAAGCGCGGACGCGGGCGCGGGAATCGGCGCGGGGACGGGAGTCCCGTTCAGGCGGGCGAAGTAGTCGCGCACGGTCGCGTCGTTGTAGAAGACGAGGACGAGGATGCC
>JAANMT010000594.1_pt1 | contig 39078 bp, 36 predicted proteins | sample 7279711 | NCBI WGS metagenome assembly JAANMT01 (sample SAMN14094538, study PRJNA606508) | bioreactor metagenome | isolation source: A lab-scale SPAN reactor treating ammonium-rich wastewater day 1 | place: Ireland: Galway | collected 2017-01-16 | reverse complement strand
CGCTTATCCCCGGACGGGCGGGCGCGTGAAAAACTTGGGTTTTACGGTGCTTTTGGATGAGCGCCTTTCGACGCGGTCACGCGGCAGCCATCGCAACAACGGATCGCCGGCATGGCACGAGGCGTGCAAGCTGGTGAGAACGACTACGCAGTTGACACTGCAAACCAAAACCAAAACACGAAAGGCACAGCATGAATACTACAATCACATCGTTCCACCCGGTCCGTTTCGGTCTGGCAGTCCTGGCACTGGCGGCCCTGGTTTTGATGCCGCTGCATGCGGCTGACGGAACCCTCGCGATCCAAGTCAAGTGTTCCCCGGCGGTGGTCATCTTGGATTCAGTGGCCAACGGTAATTGCATGACGGTGCATACGGATTTGCGTTATTCCAGGGTGGACAGGACGCAGCCGATTGAACTCAACGGCCTTCCGACAACGGCGGTCTTTTCGGACAGCCGGGGACAGTTGGTGGCCAAGTTTGACCTCACCGTGCTCAAGCCCATGCTGACGGTGCCCGCAACGACACTCACGCTGACCGGCATGACCACTGATGGTTTGCAGTTCATCGGAGCGGACGAAGTCCGGGTTGTTGAATAGCGGTCAGCGTGGCAACGGCATAATCCTGCCGTTCCGGCAGCATCGCGAAACGAGAGCAGGGATGCGCGGAGACAGCGACGGTAATAAGCAACCGTTGCGTCTCTGGTTTTTTTCACCCGTTGCTCGTGGCCAAGCGTGGCCGCCCACACCGGGGATCGGCATCGTCCGAGATTCTTCCTGTAACCGATTCAGTTCTCGAAGCGCTGAGAGGGTTGGCCGGCAGCGCGAAGTGCCACGAACCGGCCTCGTCGCCGAAGCAAAACGCCATGCCCGGTTTCAGCCGATCGGTTCAAACAGCGGCTGTTCCCCGCGATGACGGCGCGATTTTAGGTTCGTTACACGGTTCGGGACTCGCCTGGCACGTCCTGTGCCTGGGGAAAGTTGTGACTGTGGCCATTCCCATCTGGCGGGAGCGCGTGTCGCCGTTGCTCGACGCGGCGACGCGATTGCTGGTCGTGACCCGACAGCGCGGCATCGAAGCGCGGCGAAGGGAAATCCTGCTCGGAGCGCTCCCGCCGGTCGCGCTCGCACGCAGTGTCGCGGAACTGCGCGTGGACGTGCTGCTCTGCGCGGCCATCTCGGAGCCACTCCTGCGAGAATTGCGCACCCGCGGCGTCCGGGTACGCCCGCATCTGTGCGGTGAGGTGGAAGCCGTGCTGAGGGCCTTCTGCCATCGCCGGTTGTCGCGCGATGAGTTTCGGATGCCAGGTTGCTGGGGGCGGGATTTGCGCGGCCGGTGTGGCAACCAGCGTAAAGCCAGCGGCCGGGCCACGAGCAATGTCAACTCCACAACATCGAAGTTACCATTATGAACTCATTGTCTCCGACCCCGGCCCAATCGGGCATTTTGCGCATTGCCATCCCCCATGAAAACGGCCGCCTACACGGCCACTTCGGCGGCTGCCGCGAGTTTGCTGTCGTCCAGGTGGATGCTGAAAAGCGGGTCACGCTGAACACGGACGTGTTGCCGGCGCCCGAACACAAACCGGGCGCGTTCCCGCGTTGGTTGCGTGAGCAGGGCGTCGAGGTGGTGATTGCCGGCGGGATTGGCCACCGTGCCCTGGCCAACTTCGCCCACCACGGCATCACGGTGCGGGCCGGCGCAGCAAATGCATCCGTTGAACAACTGGTCGCTGCGTACCTCAACGGACAGTTGACGGTCACACCCGATGGCTGCGAACACCACGGACACCACCATGATCACGAACATGGTCATCATCACCACGAGCATCACCATGGCCACCACCATCATCACGGAGAAGAACAAACATGAGGATCGCAGTGCTCCAGAACGAAGGTCGCGTGTTTCCGCAGTGCGAGGAAAGCGCGCAAGTGGTGGTTCTGGATGTTGATGCCGGCAGCCAAAGCGTCCACCGAAGCAGTATTCTCTCACCGCCGCCGCAGGCTGTGGGCGCGCTGGCTGATTTGCTGCGTCGGGAAGAGGTCGAGGTCTTGCTCACCGGCGGCATCTCGCAGCGGGACCGCGAGTTGCTCGAACAGAAGGGAATCAAAGTCATCGTCGGCGTGCCGCCGCATCGGGTTGAACCGGTGGTGGCCCATTACCTGGCCGGCACTCTCCAAACCGGAGGCAACCCCTGCGAGAAGCAGGTCGGAGATTGCACGTGAGAACGATTTCAATGAAGCCGACGAAGGCGGCGGTTCGTGCGCCTTTGGCCGCGGATGCGCTCCGAGCCAATCACCGCGCATTGCTCGCGCGCAACGCGTCGAATCTTCGCTTCGGCTACGACACCGAGGCCAGCGTGCGGTTTGTTCTGGCGAAGGCGATGCCCTTGCGAGGACGCGTGCTCGACATCGGAACGGGCAAAGGCCGATTTGTGGTCGCGCTGGTGCGGCACGTCGCGAGTGTTACCACCGTGGACGTTAGCGCTGAACAACAGCAATACGCGAGATTGGAAGCGGCTTATGCCGGCGTGGCCGATCGCATTACTTTCGTGTTGGCGGACGCGCGCAGACTGCCTTGGCCGGCGGGCAGTTTCGACGCCGTGGTTTCCATGAACGCGTTCCATCATCTCGACGATCCGGAGCGCGTATTCAACGAAATGCTGCGTGTTCTCAAACCCGGCGGGAAACTGGTGCTGGCGGATTTTTCCACCAGCGGTTTTCGGATCATGGACGCCATTCACGCCGCGGAACACAAACGCCACGCGCATCCTCCAAGCCGGTTCTCCCATTGGCGAGCCCGCCTGCGGAACAACGGCTTTGAGGTGCGGCATTTCGTGGGTCACCACGAGGAAGTCCTGGTGGCCTGCCGTTCCGTGCGCCCCGACTCGGAGCGCGGACAGCCGTGTCCGCGCGAATCTGCGTCAACCAACTCGCGGACAAGGCTGTCCGCGCTCCTGCGGCGACCAGCGACGACCTGCGTCAGGCCACCCGGCTCACCACCATTGCGGGCCGCAAACCGACTTTAACTAAACAAACCCACCTGAAAGGAAACAAGATGACCAAAGAAAACCTGATCCAAGGATTGAACCAAGACCTCGCCGCCGAACTCGGCACGGTCATTCGCTACACCTATCAAGCTGCTCAATGCTACGGGCTGCAGGGTGTTGAACTGCGCGAACTGCTCGGCAAGGAAGCGCAAGATGAACTCGGTCACGCCGCTTTTCTCATGGACGTGATTCGCGATCTCGGCGGCGAGCCAACCACGACGCTGAAGCAGTTCGAGAAACCCGCCGATCTCAAGGGCATGATCGCGCTCAACGTGAAGATGGAGGCCGAAGACGTGGCCAACTATCTGGCGCACGCGGAACTGGCCGAACAACTCAAGTTGCCCGAGTTGAAGATGAAGCTCGAAGAAATGGCCGCGGATGAGGCCGGTCATGGTCGCGAGTTGCGGCGGTTGTTGAAAGGACTGTGAGCAGACGCGGTCTCGGCCGGAAACTCATGGAACTTCTATGAAGCCGAACTCAGAATGTGTTCCCTGCATGCTCCGCCAGGCCCGCGAAGCCATTGCCTACTCCGGCGTCGAAACGGAAGCCGGCTTCGAAGTGCTCCGCCGCGTGTTGCGGTTGATGAGCGAACTGGATTGGACGCTGCCACCGCCCGTGCTGGGCCAGCAGGTGCATCGGCTTATCCGCGAATGGACCGGCAACACCGATCCCTACGCCCGCGTCAAGGAGCGGATGAATCTGCATGCGGCGCGGGTGTATCCGATTTGGCACTCGATTTTCCGCCAGGCGCACGAGCCGCTGGATGCCGCGGTCAGGCTGGCCATCATCGGTAACTTATTGGACGCGGGGGCGAAAACGCAGTTGGATGCCGCCAGCGTGCATGCTGCGTTTGAGGGCGCGCTGTCCGCGCCGCTGCGCGGCTCGATTGATGAATTTGCCGAGGCGATCCGCCGGGGCCGCTCCATTCTCTATCTGGCCGACAACGCCGGTGAAATCGTCTTCGACCGTGACCTGCTCGCACAGTTGCCGCTCGGCAATTACACGGTCGTCGTGCGCGGCAGCCCGGTGCTCAATGACGCGACCCTAGCCGATGCTGAACAGGCTGGTCTGCCGGATTTCTGCGAGGTCATCGGCAACGGCTCGGACGCGCCGGGGACTTTGCTGGCGGACTGTTCCCCGGATTTTCGCGAACGGTTTGCCGCCGCCGACTTGATCATCGCCAAGGGTCAGGGCAACTATGAGAGCCTTGCCAGTGTGGACAAGGAAATCTTCTTCCTGCTCAAGATCAAATGCGACGTGTTGAGCCGCGACCTGGGCTGGCCGCGCGGCAGCCTGGTGTTGCACCATCTGCGACCATCCGGCACTCCTCGCGCCGACACCTCGCTCGACAAACGCCGCCGCATCATTCCGGTCGAACCATGAACTCTTCATCTGCCAACGCTGAAAGGAGTTTGCATCCACTGGACGAAGCACTGGGGAACGATCCATTCCTCCATCAGTTGAGTCTGGTTCTCTATCCCGACCAACATCTGCGTACGGTTTGCGAACCGGTTAATGAGTTCGACAGCACGCTCCGCGACATTGCCGAGGAAATGCTCGCTTTGATGCGGCATCACCGGGGCATCGGCTTGGCGGCGCCGCAAGTCGGCCTGCGCCACCGCTTGATCGTCTGCGGTATTGAAGATCAGTTGTTCGCCCTGACGAACTTTGAGGTCAAGGACGCCAACGAGCCGCGCGATTTTGTCGAGGGTTGCCTCAGCCTTCCTGGCGTCCAGGTTACCGTGCGGCGACCGGAACGCATCCGGGTCACCGGTTATGACGTACATGGCCAGCGGCGGAGCTTCGGCGCAGTTGGACTCTGGGCGCGCGTGATTCAACATGAACTGGATCATCTCAACGGCGTGTTGATCTGCGATTACAAACATCCCGAGGCGGAAAACTGCGCGCATTGTCCATTGGAGTTGCCAGCGGTGCTGGTTGAGGAACGCAAACACGAATCCCGCCCCAAGCGGCAGCGTTGAGCAAATTGCGCGGCTTGAGAAACACCTATGAAAGTCATTGGACTGATTGGCGGCATGAGCTGGGAATCCACGGTGGAATACTACCGCCTGATCAACGAAGCCGTAAAACAGAGGCTGGGCGGACTGCATTCGGCCAAGTGTGTTCTCTACTCGGTGGACTTTGCGGAAGTGGAGGAGTTGCAGCGCTTGGGACAGTGGATGGCAGCGGCTGAACTTCTGGGGAACGCGGCGCAGCAACTTGAGCGGGCCGGCGCCAACATGGTTTTGATCTGCACCAACACGATGCACAAGGTGGCCGATGAAATCCAGGCGCACATCGGGATTCCCCTGTTGCACATCGCCGACGCCACGGCCGACGCGGTGAAGCAGGCCGGCCTTCACCGCGTGGGATTGTTGGGCACGCGCTTCACGATGGAGGACGATTTCTATCGCCAGCGGTTGATGGATCAATTTCATCTGGAGGTTGTAATTCCAGAGGCCGAAGACCGGAATGCGGTCCATCGCGTCATTTACGAAGAACTCTGCGTCGGCAAAATCCGGCCTGAATCGAAAGCGCACCTCGCCGCGATCATCCACCGATTGGTCGGGATGGGAGCGCAGGGAATCATCCTGGGTTGCACCGAACTGGGCCTGCTGTTGAGCGCCGAGGACAGCCCCGTGCCGTTGTTCGACACGACGCGAGTTCATGCTCTGGCGGCGGTCGAATCCGCCCTGAAGTAATCATCCATCGTTTATGAGTGCTCGTACGGCATCCTCGTTGGACAAGAACCTCGCCCGGGTTTGTGCCAACTGCCCCGTCTGTCGGCGAGCGCGCCGGCAGCAGCGTGGCGCGGCTTTCTGGCTGGTGAAGCAAGTCGAGGCGCAACTGTGCCCGTTCTGCCGCGCCTACGAACGAGTCCATGGACGCAAAGCACACATGCCGGCGATTGGTCATCAATCGTCCGCGCAAACCAGAACTCCACCCAGTCCATGAAACCGAACTCCCGAGCTTTTGCGGCGGCGCGACGCGTGATTGGACGCGCGTTGTTTTGGCTGCTGCTCTGGCTGGCGGGCGCAGTCTTGGCGCTGTGGCTGAACTCGTCGTTTGCCATGGTTGCGGTGGCGGTTGCCGGGATGTGGACTTTATTTTCGGTTTTCACGCTCTACTTTTTCCGCGATCCCGAACCGTGCGTGCCAATGACTCCGGATGCCGTGGTGTCGCCCGCGCATGGTCTGGTGGATTGCGTGGAGCAAACCACCGAGTCCGAATTCCTGGGCGGATTGTGCCAACGCATCTCCATCTTTCTCTCGGTGTTCGACGTGCATGTCCAAAATGCACCCGTGGCCGGAAGAATCGCCTTCCTGAAATACCAACCCGGCCAGTTCCTGAGTGCCCTCAAAACCGAGTCGGCAGCGTTTAACGAAAACCTGCTCATTGGAATGGAGTCCAGCGAACCGCCCGGCGAACGAATTGCCGTCCGTCAAATCGCCGGCGCCCTGGCCCGCCGCGTTGTGTCGTGGGTCAACGCGGGCGACCAGGTCGCGCGCGGTCAGCGCCTCGGCTTGATTCAATACGGTTCGCGATGTGATCTTTACCTGCCGCTGTCGGCTCACATCACCGTCCAGCCCGGCGACCGCGTGGTGGGTGGGGAAACAGTGATCGCCACGCAAACCCCAGCCTTATCCAGCCGCGATGAAAGAATTGTCTTTTGAACATCAGTCACTGCCTTATGAACGCCTCCCTTGCCATAACCGAAATCACCAGTGACTCGTTTGCGCGGCTGGTTCTTGATTCTGCGCAGCCCGTGCTCGTGGTTGTTTGTGCCGACGGCAACCGAGCCAGCCAGGAATTACTGAAGCTTCTGAACACCTGGCTGACGGAGACCGCCGATTGGATTCGTGTTGTCCGCGTGAATGCCGCCGGTGCGCCGGCTTTGGCGCAACGTTGTGGCGTGCCTTTCGCTCCCGGCCTCGCGTTGTTTCATCAGGGAGCAATCTGCTATCAGTTCCGCGGTGAATTGTCCCCGCTCGAACTGGACGACTTGCTCTTCCACGCAAGTCTTCTGGCCCGCTCCACCACACCGCTGGCGAAATTGAGTTCCATACCAACAGCGCAAACTGCTTGACCCGTCGCTATGCACGCTGCCTCCCACGCTGAACACTTACCCGGACACATCCACGACGGCGCTTGTGGTTGTGGCGAACATCATTCGCATGTTGAAGTTCAGTTGACGGTCACGGTGATCGGCCTGGCTTTTATCATCAACGCGTATCTCTGCGCGTGGTTATTCGAACACGACCGCGTGGTGGCCGCCGGCAGCGCCATGCTGGGCGCATTGATTCTGGGATTTCCCATCGTTCGCGTGGCCTTGAAAGATCTGCGACCAGGCTCGCTTAACACCAACGTGCTCGTTGCCCTTGCGGTCATCGCCCTGTTCACCTCGGCGCACTATCAGGAAGCCGGCATTGTGTCGTTCTTCATGTTGCTGGGGCAACTCATCGAAACCCGAACGGCGGAAGGCGCGCTCGCTTCAATTCATTCGCTCATCAAACTGACGCCCACCAAGGCGCGTCGCGTCCGTGGCGGAGTCGAAGATGAAGTCGCCGTGGCTGCCTTGGCGGCGGGAGATGTGATCCGCGTGCGTCCGGGCGACAACGTGGCTGCCGATGGGGTGATAATCAGCGGCCACGGCTCGTTCAACCAGGCCTCGATCACCGGCGAATCGTTGCCCGTGGACAAGTCCACGGGTGACGAAGTGTTCGCGGGCACCGTCAATCTCACCGGCATGCTCGAAATCCGCGTCACACGCGCCGGACAGGACACGACCCTCGGGCGGGTGCGCGATCTGATCCTCGCTGCGGAGAAGACCAAACTGCCGATTGTGCGGATCATTGACCAATACATGGGCTTCTACACGCCGCTGGTGCTGGTCATCGGCGCTTTGGTCTGGGCCTTTACCCATGATCTGGACCGGGTCATTTCCGTGTTCATTGTTTCGTGCCCGTGCGCCTTCGTCCTGGCCACACCAACCGCAATGGTGGCGGCGCTATCCGCCGCCGCGCGGCTGGGCATCCTCATCAAGAACGCGGGCGATCTGGAGCTGGCCGCCAAGCTAAACGCGTTCGTCTTCGACAAAACTGGCACCCTGACGACTGGCAAGCTCACCGTCAGCCGCCTCGCGCCCTACGGCAGTGTAACGCCGGCGGAACTATTGCAGGTGACGGCTTCGGCAGAGCAGTTCAGCAATCACCCCACCGCCAAGGCGCTGGTGCGGCTCGCGGAGGAGGCCGGCGTTCCGCTGGTGAAACCATCGGATTTTTCCGAGTCGGCCGGTCGCGGGGTGAAAGCACATTGGAATGGCGACACGATGGTCATTGGACGCGCCCAATGGTTACGCGACAACGGCGTGAGTGACGGTTTTTCCGCGGCCGTGGATTTGCAGGAAACCGAAGGCTGGAGTCTCATTTACGTTGCCCGCAATCAGCAGTGCCTCGGCTGGGTGGGCTTGCAGGACCGGACACGCACGGAAGCCCGGGAATCAATTGCCGCCCTCAAAGAAAGCGGCGTGCGCCGGATCGCCATGGTGAGTGGTGACCGTCAACCCGTCGCGACGCGCGTGGCCATTGAGATTGGCTGCGAGGAAGCCGTGGGCGACTGTCTGCCGGAAAACAAAGTGGCTTTCGTGCATGAGATTCGCGGCAAGGGCTATCGCGTGGCGGTGGTGGGCGATGGGGTGAATGATGCCCCGGCATTGGCGGCAGGCGATCTTGGCATTGCCATGGGCGCGGCGGGCAGTGAAGTGGCCATCCACAGCGCCAGCATCGCGCTGATGAACAATGACCTTCGTCGGTTGCCATTTCTGGTGCAACTCTCGCGCGCAACGCGAACGGTCATCAATCAGAATTTTCTGTTGGGGGTCGGTTTCGTCCTGGGTGGCATGATCCTGGGAGCAATGAATATCATTACACCCGTGATCGCAGCCATTTTTCATGTGACCGGCTCGCTGTTGGTCGTGTTCAACAGCTTTCGCCTGATGCGATTGGGCGAAGAACTGGAGCCGCATCAACCGGCCGCGTCCCTTGAGGTCAATGGACAGGACGGAACATTCCCCCCAGAACCTCAACTCGCCAAAGCGTGAACGCGATCCTTGAATCTCCCACTGGCTTGCTCGCAATCTACTGCCTGCTCACGCTGCTGGCTGCATTGGCGGGAGGTTGGTTGCCCACGCTCATTCACTTGACCCATACGCGCCTGCAAGTGGCCGTGAGTTTTGTGGGCGGGCTCATGCTGGGGCTGTCGTTGCTGGGCATGTTGCCACATTCCCTGCACCAGATCCGGTCAGCGACACAAACGGCAGGATGGTTGGTGGCGGGATTCCTCACAATGTTCTTTCTCCAGCGCTTTCTTCCGTTTCATCATCACGATGTTGTCGAAGGGAGTCCCCTTGAACCGTGCGGACATCCCCACTCGCTGGCTGAACGTTCCGCCCGCAGTTTAAGTTGGGTGGGCGTCGCCTTGGGATTGTCGTTGCACTCGATTTTCGATGGTTTGGCAATGGCGGCGGCCGTGGCGGCGGGCGATCAATCCCAGAGCGGTGCTCTTGGACTGGGCACAGCCCTCGCCGTGATCCTGCACAAACCGTTTGGCGCGCTGGCCATCAGCACTTTGATGGTGGCCAGCCAGACCTCCCGCAACGCCCAACGGTTGATGATCCTCACCTTCGCCCTGGTGACGCCGCTTGGCGCAATGCTTTTCTTCCTCGGCGCGGGACATCTGGCTCATTCGCATCCCGCCTGGGTCGGCGCGGCACTGGCCTTTTGCGCCGGCACGTTTCTGTGCATCGCCTGTGCTGACCTGCTGCCGGAACTGCAATTCCATTCGCATGATCGCCTAAAACTTTCCCTTGCTTTGCTGGCAGGCATCGGCGTGGCCGTCCTGATAGCACGGTTCGGGCATGTGGGCCACGATCATTCGCATTCCACCGCTGCCGGCAATGCATCCTCGATCACCGGTGATGCCGGATCGGCAAGATGCTTCCCGCGATGTCCCGCGAGATCGTGATTGCCGTGACCGCATGGTCGCACTACTTTCGAGCTTGGGTCGGGTGCAGGCAAAGCTATCTTTGACAACGACACATTCCGAGTCACGCTGACCGGTACCGGTCTTGTCAGCGTTGATCAGGGTTTGCCAGGGTTTATGCGGGCTGCAATACATCTCATGCGGCTTGAGGATGGCGAGGTCGCCGTTCCAGCTCCCTTCATGCCACACTCCGACTTGATCCAACCATGAAACATTTCTCAATTTTCCTGACGTGGCGCGTTGCTCCCATCGCACTCGGAGTCGCGTTCACTTTATGCTTTGACCTGCTCTGGGCGCAGGATATGCCAGCCCACCCACTGGCCGTCGAAGAGCTCGTGCGCCAGGTGCAATCCGGCAATCCCGAACTGGAATTCTATCGTGCGGAGATCGCTGCGGCGCGGGCGGGGCGTAAGTCGGCAGCGAACTGGGATAATTCGGAAATCTCCGCTGAATTGGGCAGCAAGAAAGTGTGGGATCGCAGCGGGTCGGCCCTGGGCGACGGCCCGGCGTGGTCGGTGGCGCTGGCTCAACCCTTCGAGTGGCCCGGCCGGCTGGCACTCCGCAAATCCATCGCAAATCGGCAGATCGAAATCGCCGAGTTGGGCCTGCAACAATTCCAGGCGGCCCTGGCGACCCGCGCCCGGTCGCTGGGTTACGCCGTCCTCGCCGCCCGGCAGAAGGCGGACGCCGCGCAGGAAGTGGCCGCGCGTTATCGCGCCCTGCTCGAGGTGGTGGTGCAACGCGAGCCGGCCGGCGTCACGCCCCTGCTGGAACAGCGAATTCTCGAAGCCGGCGCCATCACCTTGAGCCGCCGCGCCACCGACGCCGAACGCGAGGTGCAGGCCGCGTTGCTGGAGTTGAATCAACTCCGCGGCCGGCCCGCGAGCGCGTCGTTGCGCTTGACCGGCACACTCGTCGTGGCCACGAACCTGCCGGCTCTCGATGAACTGTTGGCGGTCGCGGCAACGAACAACTTCGAGGTTCGCACCAAGCAGGTCGAGTTGGCCCAGCAGGGCTTTCAGGTCCGGCTGGCGCGCAACGAACGCTATCCCCGCGTGACGCTGTCGCCGTATTATTCGGAGGAGAAAGCCGCCGACGAGGAGCGCGTTGTGGGACTGGGACTGAGTTTTCCGCTGCCGCTGTGGAATCGAAACCTGGGTAACATTGAAGCCGCCAGCGCCCGCGAGCAGCAGGCGGACGCGGCGCTGCGCGTGATCCAGCGGGACGTGGAACGCGCCATTACAGACCACGCGCTGGCCCTGGAAATCAAGCTGGCCGAGATGGCGCGGTGGCGACCGGGGGCGGAGACGCAATTGCGTGAAGCCGCGGAACTGGCGGACCGGCATTACCGGCTCGGCGCCGTGCCGGTGACCACGTACTTGGAAATGCAGAACCAGTATCTCGAGGCGCTCGAAGCGTTGCTGGCCACGCGGCGCGAGGCGCTTGATCACCGCCAGCAACTGGAATTGCTGGTGGGCCGGCCCCTGCACTCGGTTTTGGCGCGTTGAGGAGGAATCATGCTGCAGCGCCTGATTGAAATCTCACTCCGGCAACGTGCCTTCCTGTTGATCGTCGCGGGCGTGTCGGTTTTCATCGGTCTCTGGTCGGCCAACAACCTGCCGATTGACGCGGTGCCCGACATCACCAGTCCGCAGGTGCAGATCAACACGGAAGTGCCCGCGCTCGCGCCGGAGGAAAGCGAAAAGGCCGTGACCATCCCGCTCGAAATGGAAATGGCCGGCATCCAGGGCGTGCAGGAAATGCGGTCACTCACCAAGTTCGGCCTGTCGCAAGTGACGCTGATCTTTGACGACCGCGCGGACATTTATCGCGCGCGGCAACTGGTGGCCGAGCGATTGCAGACCGCCGCCAGCCGGTTGCCGCCCGGCCTCACACCGCAACTCGCGCCCATCAGCACGGGCCTGGGCGAGATTTACTACTACACGCTGGCATATCGGCCCGACGCTACGAACCGGCCCGCCGATCGGATCGAGGAATTGCAGGAACTCCGGGAGATCCACGAGTTCATCGTAAAACCGATGCTGCGCACCACGCCGGGCATTGCCGAAATCAACGTCAACGGCGGTTACGAACGGCAGCTCGTCATCCAACCTCGTCCCGCGGACCTCGCCCAGGCCGGGCTGACTTTTGCCGACCTCGCGTCCATCGTGGCTCAGAACGTCGAGAATACCGGCGGCGGGGTGATTCACAGTGGCGACGATCAATTGATGGTGCGGACCCTGGCGCGCGTCAGCACCACCGACGAAATCGCCGGGCTGCCCATCAAATTTACCGGCGGCGTGAAGCCCTTGCTGGTGGGCGACGTGGCCGATGTGGGCATTGGTTCGGCGTTTCGCACCGGCGCGTCCACCGAGAACGGTGAAGAAGCCGTGCTCGGGACCGCCATGATGCTGGCCGGCCAGAACAGCCGCACCGTGGCGAAGCGTTTTCAGGAACGCATCGCGGAGATTGCTCCGCGCCTGCCGCCCGGGACCGAAATTCGCACCCAATACGACCGCGCCGATCTGGTGGACGCGACGATCGCCACGGTGCGGAAGAATCTGTTCGAGGGCGCGGTTCTCGTGGTGGTGGTGCTCTTTGGCATGTTGGGCAACTGGCGCGCGGCCTTGATCGTGGCGGCGGCCATTCCATTGTCGTTCCTGTGGGCGCTGACCGGCATGGTGCGGCTGGGCATCTCCGGCAATTTGATGAGCCTCGGCGCGGTGGACTTTGGCCTCATCATTGATGGCGCGGTGGTGATGGTGGAGAACATCGTCCGCCAGCTCGGGGAAAAACAAAAGCACCTGGGCCGCAGACTCACCGTTGCGGAGCGCGTCCACACCGTCGCCGCCGCAAGCAATCAGGTCGCGAATCCGATGTTCTTTGGCGTGCTCATCATCACCATCGTCTATATTCCCATCCTCGCGCTCACCGGCATCGAGGGGAAGATGTTCCACCCGATGGCCATCACGGTGATGCTGGCGCTGGGCGGCGCGCTGGTGCTGGCGTTGACCCTGATGCCGGTGTTGTGCTCCTATCTGCTGGGCGGGCATATTCGTGAGGGTGACAACCTCCTCGTGCGCCTGCTCAAGCGGGCATACGAACCGGCGCTGCGCCTGGTGCTGGCCCAACCCTGGCTCATCGTGGTGAGCACGATCATCTGGACGACGCTCTCGGTGCTCGCCTTTCGGCAACTCGGGGCGGAATTCGTGCCCAAACTCGACGAGGGCTCCCACACCGTCATGGTCTATCGCACCAACAGCATGAACCTGGACGCCTCGCTGGCGATGGAACTGGCCACCGAAAAACTGCTGCTCACGATTCCGGAGGTGGACCGCGTCTTTTGCCGCTTGGGCACCAGCGAGGTCGCCACGGACCCGATGCCGCCCAGCCAGAACGACCTTTATATCTTTTACAGACCGCGCGCCGAGTGGCGGAAGGTCAATGGCCGCCGCATCACCAAGGACGACCTCGCCGCCATCATCGAGGAGGAAGTGCAAAAGCAGTTTCCCGAGCAGTCCTTCCTGTTCGCCCAGCCCATCGAAATGCGGTTCAACGAACTGCTCGAAGGCGTCCGTTCCGATCTCTCGGTCAAGATCATCGGGCAGGATTACAACGTAATGGAGGGGCTGGCGGAAAAGGTGAGAGCCATTCTGGAAACCATTCCGGGCCTCGGGGAGGTCGAGTTCGAGGCTCAGGGCCGTGCGCCGGTGCTGGAGATCATTGTCAATCGCGACGCTCTGCGCCGATACAACCTGCACGCCGCCGATGTGAACCGCACCATTGCCACCGCGCTGGCGGGTGAAACGGTCGGCCTGGTCTATGACGGTGACCGGCGACGCGAGATCGTGGTGCGACTGAAAGGCGAGTTGCGCGATCGGATCGAAGCCATTCGCGCGCTGCCCGTCCGGGTGGGAGAACATGGCCTCGTGCCGCTGGAGAAGGTGGCTGAGTTTCGCAAGGTGTCGAGCGTGGACCCCATCGTGCGCGAGGAAGGCCATCGCCGCGTGGCACTGATGGTGAACTTGCGCGGGCGCGACGTGGAAGGCTTTGTGAAGGAGGCGCGGCAGAAAATCACGGCGCAGGTGCCGATGCCCGAGGGCTACACGCTGGAGTTCGGCGGGCAGTTCAAGAACCTGCAGGAGGCACGTCTGCGATTGCTGTTTGTCGTGCCGGTGACCCTGGTGTTGATATTCCTGCTGGTGTTCATGGCGTTTGGGAGCTTGCGGCAGGCGCTGGTGATTTACACCGGGGTTCCGCTGGCGGTGACCGGCGGGGTGTTGACGCTGTGGGCACGGGGGATGCCCTTCAGCATTTCCGCGGCGGTGGGATTCATCGCCTTGAGCGGCGTGGCAGTGCTCAACGGCGTGGTGATGATCAGCTACATCAACGAGTTGCGGGAACAGGGTCGCGCGCTCCGCGACGCCGTGATTCACGGCGCCCTGACGCGGCTGCGGCCGGTGTTGATGACGGCAGCCGTGGCCAGCCTCGGCTTCGTGCCGATGGCCCTGGCTACGGGCATGGGCGCGGAGGTGCAGCGCCCATTGGCGACGGTCGTAATTGGCGGCATCATCAGTTCCACCTTTCTGACGCTGGTGCTGCTGCCTGTACTCTACATCTACACAGAGCGCTGGTTCGCACCGCGACCTGACTCTGCAGAGACTGAGAGCAGAAAATAGCCCCTAGCGAGCCTGCCTACACGGTGAGCATCCACTGGATCTTCCGCAGCAAGGTGAGGCTGGACAAGATGAGTTACTGAGCAGGTTGCGGAGGCAAAGCCGCAGGGGCGCTCTTAATGGAACGCGGATACTTGCGCCCGTTGAGTTGCACGCCGATAAACGTGGACCGCACCAGGTAATGATAACTCAGGAACAATACCGGCGTGGCCACGGCCAGTATCAGCGGATACTTCCACGTCCAGTGCCCGGGCCAGCGAGCGACCAGGACTTGAAGGGCGACAACCAGCGGCAGGTGGACCAGGTAAACCCAGTAGGACGAATCGGCGATGTAGCGCCACCGCTGGCTGGGCAGTCGGCGAACACGCACAAATAACCCCAAAAACCCCAGGACGAACCCCCACATCATGAGCGCATACAACGCCGAGTACGCCAGGCGGAGTCCGGGCACGGGACGTTCGAGCCAGCCCAATTCATCCAGCCAATCCAGTCCCGCGCCGGTTGGCAGCACGAGCAGGACGCCAAGCAGCAGCCCGCCCCGCCAACGGAGCGCGATCTTTTCCAGCAGCGACGGCTGACGATGCAACAACCATCCCACGCCAAATAGAAGCCCATACAGCAGCGTCGTCGGCAAATGAGGCAACAAGGATTTCTGGGGAGTGTCCACGCCCCAGGAATCCATGAGCATCAACATCGGAGCGGTCAGCCCCGCCAGAACCATCGCGCTCCAACCCGAGCCGCACAATGCGGCAAAAACTTTGTCCGCCCCACGCTGCAGGCGTCGCTTCGCTTCCGGCAGCACCAGCCAGACACAGCGGATCAGCAGCAGCAGCACATAAATCACCGATAACTGGTGCAGAAACCACAGGTGAGTCAGATCAAACTGTCGGAGGAATTGAAGGCGGGCAAAGAATCCCACCGTCAGCAGCCAGGTCGGCGTTTCCGCAAACTCGGGTGGTATGCCCAATCTGCCCAGTTGGCCGCCCACGGAGGCGCCGGCCAGCCACAGCCAGACCAGAATCGGATATAAGATCAGCCATCCGACCACCAGCGGCACCAGAATGCGACTGGCACGATTGCGAAGGAACCCGCCGGTCCCACGCCGGTTCAGGAGCAGCCGTGCGAAAAATCCGGCGATCAGGAAAAAAATCTCCATGCGGAACGAATGGCAGGCATGACGGAACAAGCCCAGGAACTCGCTGGCGGAGCTGTCCTCGATGGCCCAGTAACGGGCCACTCCGGGCTCGAATGACTCGGCGGCGTGAAACGCCACCCCCAGCAGCAACGCAAAGGCCCGCAGCGCATCCAGTGAGTGATAACGAGTCTCGCCCCGCGCCGACGGAGGCTCTTGCCCGCCCTTATCTACAGCCTGTCGGGAATTCATGGCCCCTCAGAATGTCTGGGAACGCATCGCGCTTGACGAGACTGTTTTCTCATTCTTACCCCAACCCCGCCCCAAGAATTCAGGGGCTGTCGCGCCTGTTCGCCAGCGGATCGAGAGTCATCCTGATGGTCTTGGCAACGATTCTGTGGCTGCCCGGATTGGGCGGCAGGCTAGAGCATTTTCAAGAATGATGTAGCGCGGGCGTCCTCGCCGGCGAGTTGTGGCGGCGTCTCGCCGCCACGCCTGCCAGCGCACCGGGACGGTGCTGGAACTCGCAGCCGAGACGGACTGCGCTACATGCAATATGGAAACGCTCTATTCCCGAAACATCGGTTGACCATCCGGTCCGAGCGGGCCCGGAACACTGTTGGCGATGGCGGGAACCGTGCGGAGATACGCGTAGATTGCCTTCAGATCATCATCGCTCAAGCTGGCGATGCTGTGCCACGGCATGGGTGGCAGGATCGGTCTGCCGCTCCCCATGTGCCGGCCGGTGCGCATGGCTTGAATGAACATCTCCTCGGTCCAGATGCCCATGCCGGTGTTCTGGTCCGGCGTAAGATTGGCGGCGTAGCTAATCCCCCAGGGACCGGCCCACGCGGTCATGCCCGCAGTGGCGGCAAACCACGGCGACCCTTCCAGGTTGGGGGCGGTGGCAGTTCGGTCTCGGTCGGATGGCCGGCGAGCATCCGCGACCAGTCGGGCTCGGGACCGTTCGCGCCCATCTTCAATGGCGTGTGGCAGGCGTTGCAGTCGCCGTACGTGACGAGATACTTGCCGCGCGTAACGCGGTCGGCTTCATCGTGCCGGGCTGTGGTCGCTGCCGCCCACACCCATCCCGCCAGCGGGACTGCGACGAGAGTTGCCAATGCGATCTTGATTGTCGTTTTCAGGTTCATGGAATATTCGATGGGCTATTTCAATGGATGACAGGGTAAAGTGGAGTTTTGCTTCGTGAACCGCCTCAGGCACCCTCCCAGGCCGCCATCTCCGCCTCGCGCATCCAGCGCAGCAACAGGCGGTTCGCCGGCGCTACCTGGATGCGCAACGACGGAGACACTCGCGGCCAACGAGCCGGGGACGACAACCGACGCGCGCGCGAATCAGAGGTCCAGTTGTCCTTCGCGAGCCGCGTGCCCGTAGCGTGCGACGGCACGTTGGCCTCCGCGACGCTGCCGCCGGCTGCGGCCCGATTACGTTCCAACAACGGTGAATTGCGTTGCATGCGTCCACAAGTATCGCGTCCCAACAGGCCGCACAATGGACCGAAAGACCCAATCCACCAGTGACGACCAATGTCAAACCAAGCGAGAGGTTTCGACGAAACCGGACGCTGCGCGAATGCCGTCAGAGAGGAACTTTGAAGAGGGGAAATCGCGAACTTGGGAAGAAACTTTGCCCTGGATCACGAACCGGCAGAGAGCAGAGGCAGCAAAAACTTCCACACCGTGTCGGCAATGATCTTGTGGCCTTCCGGATTGGGATGAATGCGGTCGGGCAGGTTGAATTCCGCCTTGCCGCCGACGCCTTCGAGCAAGAAGGGAATCAGCTTCGCTTGCTTCTCCCTGGCCACGGCTGGGAACACGTCCCGAAACTCGCGCGTGTAGTCCTCGCCCATGTTCTGCGGCATTTGCATGCCGGCGACGATGACTTGCACCTCCGGATTCTTCTCGCGGGCGAGGTCAATGATCTTTATCAGGTTGGCCTTGGTTTCCTTGGGTGTGATGCCGCGCAAACCGTCGTTGCCGCCGAGTTCCAGCACGAGCACGTCCATCGGCCGCCGCAACAGCCACGGCATCCGTCGCACGCCCCCGGCGGTGGTGTCGCCGCTGACGCCGGCGTTCACGACTTCGTAAGGGAGCTTCTGCTCGTTGATGCGCTGTTGGAGCAGGCCGGGAAAGGCTTCCTCCGACTCCACGCCATGCCCGGCGGCAATGCTGTCACCGAGGACGAAGATGGTTTTGCGCTCGGCCCCGGCGGCCATAACCAGCGTGAGGCTTAAGCCAACCAGCACCGCCAACACCGCGGGCGAAGCAAAGGCGGAGTGTTTTGCCCCAAGGCCAAATTGCGTTAGTTTGTGAATGTCGCTTTTCATCCGGCGTCTGTATTCAGTCGTGACCGCCTGCGGATATGTATAGCATCATCCGCGCGCGAAGAAAGTCCCGGGTGAGAGTGAACATGAACGGAACGTTCTGCGTCACACCGGCCTTCTCCCGCTGGGAGAGGGGGAATCTCGCTCAGGTTCGTGAGGGTGGGAGTGAACGTCACCCCAGCAATTCAGTCCAGTTGGAATCGCAGCCAAACAGATGAAACAAACAGTCCGAATGAATTCAGGCAACATTCTCGAAGTGGAGAATCTTTCGCGCACCTACACCAGTGGCGGACGCGCGTTGACGGTGCTCGATGACGTGAGCTTTCATCTCGCTCGCCGCGAAACCTGCGCCATCGTCGGCCCGTCCGGCAGCGGCAAGACCACGCTGCTTGGCCTTTGCGCCGGACTGGATCTGCCGTCGCACGGCTCGGTGACAATCAACGGTGTCAATCTCAACCACCTCGACGAAGACCAGCGCGCTCAGGTGCGCAACGAGCACGTGGGCTTTGTGTTTCAGAATTTCCAGCTCCTGCCCAATCTCACCGCGCTGGAAAACGTCATGATTCCCGTTGAGTTGCGTGGCGACAATCAGGCGACCGACCGCGCGGTGCAACTGCTCACCCGCGTGGGGCTCCGCGACCGGCTCGGGCATTACCCGACGCAACTCAGCGGCGGCGAACAACAGCGCGTGGCGCTGGCGCGCGCTTTCATCAATCGTCCGCACATTCTTTTTGCCGATGAACCCACCGGCAATCTCGACGCCGAAACCGCCGCCACCGTGGTCGAGTTGATCTTTGAGATGAACGACGAACTCGACACCGCGCTCGTGCTCGTGACCCACAATCTCGAACTCGCCGCCCGCACTCAGCGTGTGCTTCGGCTCAAGGGCGGGCGGGTGGTGAAGGAAAATGCTCCGGCCTGAAATGTCTGCGCCAAGCTCTATTTCTTCCCGCAGGCCGACGCTGCATTGGTACTTTCGCATGGCTTGGCGCGACAGCCGGCGCAGCCGCGCGAAGCTGCTCCTCTTCTCGCTGTCCATCGTGCTTGGCATCGCCGCGATGGTGGCCATTGGTTCGTTCGGCAAGAACCTCGAACAAGCCGCCGCGGAGCAAACCAAGTCCCTTCTCGGCGCGGACCTGATGGTGCAGTCGCGCGACGAATTGACCGACGCGCAGAAGGCCTTTCTCGATACCATCGGCGGTGTTTCGTCCGAGCAGGTGTTGTTTTCTTCGATGGTCTATTTTCCCAAGACCGAAGGCACGCGCCTCGCGCAAGTCGGCGCGCTGGCAGGCGACTTTCCCTACTACGGCGAGGCGGAGACCAATCCACCCGAGGGCTGGCAACGCTTCCTGCGCGGCGAGGGCGCGGTGGTCGAGGAGACGTTGATGCTGCAATTCGGGGCCAGTGTCGGCGACGAGATCAAGGTCGGCAAACTCACGTTGCCCATCGTCGGCGCGCTGGTGAAAGTCCCGGGCGACAATGAATTCTTCGCCAGCCTCGCGCCGCGCGTTTACATCCGCATGGACAAGCTGGACGCGACCGGCTTGATCGGCGAATCCAGTCTCGCCCGCTATCGTCGCTATTATGCCTTCGACTCGGATGCCGCAGCGGACGCGGCGATTCGCAAAGTCGAGAGCAAGCGCAATGAGCTGCGCCTGCGCATTGACACCGTTGAGGAACGCAAGGAAGACCTGGGCGAAGCGCTGCAAAATCTCTATCGCTTTCTCAGCCTCGGCGGATTCGTGGCGTTGCTGTTGGGCGCCATCGGCATTGCCAGCGCCATTCAGGTTCACATCCGGCAACGGCTGGATTCGGTCGCGATGCTGCGCTGTCTCGGCGCGACGGCCCGACAGGCGTTTGTTGTGTATTTGATACAAGGCGCGGCATTGGGACTGGCCGGCGCTGTCGCGGGCACGGCCGTGGGCGTGGCCTTGCAGCAAACCCTGCCGCTGATCTTTGCCGATCTGATTCCCGTGGAAGTGAGATTCTCGGTGGATGCCGCCTCGGTTTTGCGAGCGGCGGCGGCGGGATTCGGCATCTGCATGTTGTTCGCCCTGCTGCCACTGTTGCGCGTGCGGACCGTTTCGCCGCTGGCGGTGTTCCGCCGCGACCTCGAACACGCCCCGTTGCGCGACCCGTGGTTGTATGTGGCTTATCTCGCCATCGCGGCAGGCGTGCTGTGGTTCTCCCTCGCGCAGACCAAAGAGTGGAAGCACGGCCTCGGTTTCGCCGGAGGGCTGGCGGGCGCGTTGCTGGTCTTGTTCCTCGTTGCCCGCGGCATTGTCTGGAGTGTGCGGCGGATGAACTGGACCGGCCTGCCATTCGTCTGGCGGCAAGGCCTGGCCAGCCTGCATCGCCCGAACAATCGCACGCTGCTCCTGATGGTGTCGCTCGGTCTGGGGACGTTTCTGATGCTCACGCTTTATCTCGTGCAATTCTCGCTCGTGCGCGAATTAACGCCCGAGAACCAGACCGACAAACCCAACGCCGTCCTGTTCGACATTCAAGCCGACCAACAGGAGGGAGTGCTGAGAATCCTGAAGGAACTGAATCTCCCGGTGCTCGATGTTTCACCCGTGGTTACCATGCGGATTCAATCGGTCAAAGGCCGTCCGACGCGCGAGCTGTTGCGCGACTTCCGTGGACGCCACTGGGTGTTGCGCCGCGAATATCGCTCCACGTATCGCTCCGAGCTGACCGACGCGGAGAAAGTCATCGCCGGGGAGTGGATTGGAAAGGCTTCCGCGGGCGAGGAGCGAATTCCGGTTTCCATCGAGGAAAGCATCGTCCGCGACCTGGACTTGGCGCTGGGTGATGAAATTGTGTTCGACGTGCAAGGCATTCCCATCACGACGCGGCTGGCGAGCGTGCGCAAAGTGGAGTGGCGACGCGTGCAGGCCAATTTCTTCGTCGTGTTCCCGGCGGGCGTGCTGGAGGAAGCGCCCGGGTTCGCCATCGTGACCACCCGCGTCCGCGACGCGCAGGAATCCGCCGCCATGCAACGCGCCGTCGTGCGCCAGTATCCGAACGTCTCGAGCGTGGACTTCACGCTCATCCTGCGCGTCATCGAGGGCATCGTGTCAAAAATCTCCATCGGCATCCGCTTCATCGCGCTGCTCACGGTTTGCACCGGCGTCATCCTCCTCGTGACCGCCGTTCTGAACAGCCGGTTTCAGCGATTGCGCGAAGTCGTGTTGCTGCGAACCCTGGGCGCGTCGTCAGCGCAGGTCTTGAGGATTCAGGTGGTCGAGTTTCTCCTGCTGGGCCTGCTGGCGAGCCTGACGGGCATTCTGCTGGCGGTTGCCGCGCAATGGTCGCTGACGACGTTCATGTTCAAGATCGGCTTCGCCGTGCCGTGGGCGCATTTGGGGCTGGCCATCGCCGTGAATTCCGCGCTGGCGGTGGGCGTCGGCCTCCTGGCCAGCCGCGGGGTGTTGCACAAGCCACCGTTGGAAGTGCTGCGTGCGGAGGGGTAGGACAGGCGTCGCGCCTGTCTCAAACCTCAAATCACCCGCTTGAGTGGCATGGCTTCTTCGACCGTGCGATCGGCAAGCGCTGGCAACTGCTGGGCGAGCCGTTGGCAGCATGATGGAGATAGGCGCGACGCCTGTCCTACGCTCAAGCCGCAACCAAACGCCCGCCTAAACGAAACCGCAGAGCCGCGATGATCGCAGAGGTTTGAGTCAAAGGACGGCCACGATGTGGTTTGTGATCAAAGATTCGTTCAACTTCGCGCTTTCCTCAGACTTCCTTGGCGGCGTAGTGTCACGGGCAGATACGAGAGCCTTTATGAAAAATACAGAGTCTGCTTTCAATCGTCGGAACTTCCTCAAGGGCGCCGCAACGACGGCCGCCGCGCTCACCGCCCTGCCGCTGGCCGCCGCGGAGGAATCGAAACCCGCGTCCGCCGGCCTGGTGCTGCCGCCGACCGGCAAGAAGATTTTGCTCTCCTGCAAGCTCGGCATGATTGCCAAGGAAGCCGATGGCCGGAAACTGACCGTCGCCGAACGCCTCCGCATGGCGGGAGAGGCCGGCTTCGACGGCGTGGATTTTGACGAAGCGGGCAATTTCACGCCGCAGCAGGCGCGCGACGCCGTGCGCGAGTCCGGCGTGTTTGTTCACAACGCCATCAACCACGCGCACTGGAGCGAGCGGCTCACGGATCCGAAGGAGGAAGTGCGCGCCAAGGCCCGCGCGAACCTGGAACATTGCCTGCGCGTCTCGCACGCGGCGGGCGGCAGCGGCGTGTTGATTGTGGTGGGCAGGGGTGACGACGGTCCGGCGGCGGAGATCGAGGAGCGTTGTCGCGCGGAGATCAAGAAGGTGCTCTCGCTCGCAGCGTCACTGGGTCAACACATTCTGGTCGAGAACGTCTGGAACCAGATGATGTACGAGCACAACCAGGGACCGGACCAAAGCCCCGACCGGTTCGTGAAGTTCGTGGACAGCTTCAACAGCCCGTGGGTGGGCATGTATTACGACCTGGGCAACCACTGGAAATACGCCCAGCCCGGCGAGTGGATTCGCGCGTTCGGCCATCGCTGCGTGAAGCTCGATGTGAAAGGCTTCAGCCGCGCGAAGAACAAGTTCGTGGACATCACCAGCGAGGAGGACGATCTGCCGTGGGATCAGGTCCGCAAGGCACTGGAAGATACTGGCTTTGTGGGGTGGGCCACGGCGGAAGTCGGTGGCGGCAACGTGAAGCGATTGACCATCGTCCGTGAGCAAATGCAGAAGGCGTTTGGAGTCAATGAGGGTTGAGAAAAGATCGGTATGACAAAGACTCTCCAGGTATCATGCGTGCAGATGCACTGGGCGAAGTCTATTGAGTTCAACCGCCAGCGCACGCTTGAATACATCGGCCGCGCGGCGGCAGCCGGCAGCGACGTGGTGTTGTTTCCAGAGGCCAATCTGACCAGCTACTATTTCCCCTACGTCATAGAACTGGACCAGCAAGCCGTGCGGGAGGCCCTGCAGGAAACATGCATGGCCGCCCGCAAACACTCGCTTTGGGTGATTGCCGGAACGATTCAAAAGGTGGCGGACCGCTTTTTGAATTTGGCGCATGTGATCAATCGCCAGGGCGAGATTGCCCACGAATACGCCAAAGTGAATCTGGCCGGACGTGATGAAAAACAGTATTGCCGGGGCGGGGACAAGCTGTCGCTATTCGAGCTTGAAGGCGTGCTCTGCACCCTCGTGATCTGTCGGGACGGGCGGCATCCCGAACTCTATCGCATCCCGGCGATGGCAGGAGCGCAGGTTCTGTTTCATCCGTCATGCAGTTCGGATGAAATTGAGGCGGTGTGTTGGAAACGCACATCCGGCCGGGCGCAACAGCCGGTTGGCCCCAACTCGAAGATATTTCACTGCGTGGCCAACACGATTGGTGAATCGCCCGACGGCAGGCAGACGTCCAGCGGGGCTTCGTTCATCCGGGAACCCAACGGCATTCCCTTGGCGGAAGCAGGCTTTTATCAGGAGGAAATGATCACGGCCTGCCTGGACTTTTCCCGGGCGGACCGTTCCTACATTCTTGACAGCCTGAAGCAGCCGCCCTTCCTGGCGAAACACTGGCAGGCGATGATTGCGGAAATGCAGGCGAGAAAGGATTCAAGACCAAGTTAACCGCGCTCCTTCCCGGTGCAGCAGTTCGGCCAGGAATTCAAAGCCCCTCCCGCAGTCGGTTCGGTTTCTTCGGGATTGCCCGCGGGGGGAAAATGTCCAACCTGTGCCCACAGACGTGACGACTGATATCAAATCCCTCACGCGCGAGGAACTGGCCACCGTGTTCAACCGGTGGCACCAACCTGCTTATCGTGTCGCGCAACTCCTGGAATGGCTTTACATGCGCCGGGCGACGAAATGGGACGCGATGACCAATCTGCCCAAGACTCTGCGAAACCAGCTAAAGGGCGAGTTTATGTTGCAGCCTTTGGAACTGGTTCGGAAGCAGGGGGCACGGGACACGACGCAGAAATTCCTGTGGCGACTCGCGGACCATTCCCTGATCGAAAGCGTCCTGATCCCCGCGAATCCCGCCCTCTACGGCGAAGCGAGCGACCGGCACACGCTTTGTGTTTCCACGCAGGTCGGCTGCGCCTACGGCTGCAAATTCTGCGCGAGCGGATTGGATGGCTGGAAGCGCCACCTCATGCCGCATGAAATCGTCGAGCAGGTTCTGGCAGTGGAACGATGGCACCAGGGCGAAACTGGAAGGGCGAAGCGTGAAGGACGAAGCGCGGAGGGCGCATTGGTGACTGGCGCCACCGCCTCCCCTGCCCCGCCGCCGGTTCGCCTCATCAACAACCTGGTCATCATGGGCATGGGCGAACCGCTGGCCAATTACGACAACCTGCTGAAGGCGCTGCACATTCTGAACGCACCGTGGGGCGGCGGCATCGGGGCGCGGAAGATCACGATTTCCACCAGCGGCCTGGCCCCGCAAATCCGGAAGCTTGCCGACGAGCCGGAACAATTCCGACTGGCCGTTTCCCTGCACGGCGCCACGGACGCAGTGCGTTCGCGCATAATGCCGGTGAATCGCAAGCATCCGCTTCGCGAACTGACGGCGGCGCTGGAATACTATCGCTCGAAGCGCGACCGGATACTGACATTCGAGTACATCCTGATCGCCGGGGTGAATGATTCGTTGCCGCAAGCCCGTGCGCTCGCGACGTTGGCGCGCCGGTTTCAAGCGAAGGTGAATTTGATTCCCTACAATCACGTGGAAGGCCTCGCGTGGGATCGGCCCAGCGAAGCAGTTTGCGATGAATTTCTCGCGGTGCTCGAAAAGCAAAGAGTCATCGCCACGTTGCGCCGGGAAAAAGGGCACGACATTGACGCGGCCTGCGGACAGTTGCGGCTGAAAACAGAACGTGAACTGGCCAGCACGACCTGATAGATTGGCCTCGTGAGACGAGCCTCGCCCAAGCAATCCCTGGCGCAGCGCACCGCCAAAGTGCTCGCGCGTCTCACCTCATTGCGCGGGATGAGCGACGACGAAAAGGCGTTGCACGCGCTGGGGCTGGCCGCCACTCCGGAGGAACGATGGAAGCTGGTTCGAAATCATATCCGATTGTTCAACTCTTCACCGCGCTCGAGGCGGAAGGCATAAAGTTCATGCTGGTGGGCATGTCGGCCGCCAACTTGCAGGGCGTGCTGGCGGCCACGGTTGATGTGGATGTCTGGATCGGCCTGCCGTCGCGCCAATACATGCGGGTGATCAATCTATGTCACAAACTTGGCGCGGTCTTGCGGAGTCCGAACAAAGTCTTCCTGAGCGATGACACTCCGGTTGATTTCATTTACGAGGTCACCGGCCTTGCCAGTTTCGCGCGTGAGTACCGCCGGGCGATCCGGCTGCCGTTTCACGGCCTCAAACTCCCGGTACTGCCTTTGGACCGGATTTGCCGAAGCAAACGGGCGGCGGGGCGTGACAAGGACCAACTGCACATCCTCCTCATTACACAGGCCCTTCGAGCGCGAAGAGCCGCAGGCAAAGCGCGCCAACGCACCAAACCTGCAACGCCTCACCAGCGGCGTAAAGGTTGACGGAAAGGCGTTCGCAACGAGTGAACGGCGCAAGGGTCGCTACCTTGAGAGCAGGGATTGCCCAAGGATGCCGGGCGATGGCTTCGTTCCAATCCCGCCACCACTGTGTAGTTTCTCGGGCGCGGAATTAATTATTAAACGTGACGACATCCGTGGATGTCTGTCTAATAACCGTCAATCATGCGCGAGCCACAAACAACCGACCGTCGGACGTTGCGTTCCGCGTCTGCTCACTCCCGTTCCCTGAAGTCGCTTTTCCGCCGACTGGCGCTCCTGCTGATGTTTAGGGGCGCGGTGCAATGGGCCACCGTCTGGTTCTTCCTCTGGGGCGTGGTAGTTCTGGCCATTCGTTTTTCCGGTGCGTTGGAAGATTCCTGGCTCGGTTACGGACTGCTGGGCTTCCTCCCGCTGGCGCTGGTCGCTGCGTTTCGCGAGTGGCGACGCCAACCCTCGTTTACCAAGGTCCGTGCCGTGTACGACGATTTGAACCGCTGCGGCGGCGTGATCATGACCGAGGAAATCGCGGACATGTCTGCGTGGCAGGATCGTGTGCCTTCGGCCGCCACACCACGATTGCGCTGGCGCAGCCGGCGGGCAATGGGATTGTTCAGCCTCTCGGCAGTTTTTGTGGCCGTGACGTTGCTGTTGCCCGATCGCTTGACGACATTATCCGCCAAACCAACGTTGGAGATTGGAAAGTTGGTTGAGGAATTGCGGGCGGAGATCGAAGTGCTGGAGGAGGAGAAAATCCTGGAGGAAAACAAAGCCGACGAACTGCAGCAGCAGTTGTCCAAGCTCAAGGAGGAATCGTCCGGCCTCAACCCGAACAAAACCTGGGAGGCGCTGGATCACCTCAAGGAATCCAACAGCGACCTCGCCCGGCAGGCAGCCGAGGAAGCCCTGGCCAAACTGACCAGTCTCACGCGCGCCGAGACGCTCGCCAACGCGCTGCAATCCGCGGCGGAATCAGGCATGAGCGAAGACACGGCCACACGCGCCGCCCAAGACCTCGCGTCCATGGTGAAGTCAGCCAAGCTGGAGGAAGGTTTGTTAAAAGGCGAAATTCCGCCGGAATTGCTCTCTGATCTCAGCGGACTCAGCAAGGAAGACATGGAGAAACTCTTGAGCGCGCTGAAGTTCAACAAGGAGAGTCTGGGCAAAGCAGTCGCGAAGCTGGCCAACCTCAAGTTGATTGACGCCGAGTTGCTGGGCAAATGCGAAAAGGCTGGCGCGTGTTTGAATCCCGATGCGCTCGCGGCATTTCTGGCCGAGTGCGAAGGTGAATGTGAGGGACTGATCGAACTGGTCGCCAGCTATTGCCGGGGCGGAGTGACGCGTGGCCGAGGCGATGCACCGATGACTTGGACCGACGGTTCTGCCGAAGACGGTGCCAAGTTCAAGGAGGAAACGCTGCCACCGTCGAGCCGGTTGTCGGATTCGGAGTTTGTCGGCGTGAGCCGCGCGGCACCGGACTTGAGTGGCGAAGATGTGGTTGCCGGCAGCGGCGCTCTGGTTGGGGCGCGAAGCGGCGGCGGCGCCGCCCACTCACAGGCTATCTTGCCGCGGCACAAACAGACAGTGCAGCGCTTCTTCAAACGTGAAGAATAGAGACCCCTTGAAAAACGCCCGCCCGCATAGTAGCCGCCGACGTGAGGAGGCGGAGTCACAGGGTGCCATGACGCCCGGCTTCAAGACTGCGAACCAATTCTCAAATCCATGAGCGAACCCACCTCAATCCTGAAACCCGCGGAATTGGAGCCCGCCGCCGAACTGGCGCGCAAAGCCCTCGAACAACTGGACCGGATTCTCCTGGGCCGGAGCGAACTCCATCGCCTGGTACTCATCGGCATTCTCAGCAAGGGCCACGTGTTGCTGGAAGGCGTGCCCGGCCTGGGAAAGACCGCGCTGGTCAAGACCATCGGCCAGGTGTTGCGCCTCGACTTCAAGCGCATCCAATTCACGCCCGATCTGATGCCCGGTGACATTCTCGGCACGCACATCTTGCAGGAAACGGGCAGCGGCAAACGCGATCTCGTGTTTCAGCCCGGTCCCGTGTTCACCAACATTCTGCTCGCTGATGAAATCAACCGCGCCTCGCCCAAGACGCAATCCGCCTTGTTGGAAACCATGCAGGAAAACTGCGTCACCTTGCTCGGCACCACGCGTCCCCTGCCCCAGCCGTTCTTTGTGCTCGCCAGCCAGAACCCGATTGAACTCGAAGGCACGTATCCGCTCCCCGAAGCACAGATTGATCGCTTCCTGTTCCGGTTGTTGTTCGACCAGGTAAACGCCGACGTGTTGGACCGCATCATTTCCGAACGGCGCCGCGGCGAACTGCCCGCGCCGACCTGGCAAATGGAACGCGGCGATCTTGAAATCATCTTCCAGATCATGGATCGGATTTATCTCCCGCGGCCGGTGTCCCGCTACGTGGCGCGGCTGGTGGCGGCCACCCATCCGGGCGGGGTGGAAGCCACGGAGTCCGTGAATCGCTACATCGCTTATGGCGCATCGCCACGCGCAGCCATTGCCATTGGCGAAGCGGCCCGGGCGCACGCGTTGGTGGCCGGCCGGCCCAGCGTCGGATTTGAAGACGTCAAAGCGGTGGCGCAACCAGTGTTGAACCACCGGCTGCTGTTGAATTACCAGGCCCGCTTCGACCGCATGAATTCCTCAAGGCTGGTGACGGAACTGTTGGCGCAACTGGACGAAACCGGGTTGAAGTTGCCGAATGATGTTGAACTGAAACCGGCATGAACCGTCCGCTCCTGTTCCTCGTTTGCGGCATTCTTGGCGTCCGGTTGGTTACGCCCGCCGCCGCGGATCGGTTTGATGACATTATCGTTGCGCCGCAGGCGGTGCCCGCCGGACAAACGTATCACGGTTATTGCGAATTCCGCGTCATTCTGGAGAACCAGTCCCCGCAGGATACTCATCGCGTGACGCTGGTCTTTCCCGAACACTCCTACAACTGGGGCAATTCCATCCGCAGCATCTCGCGCACGGTGACGCTGGCGCCGAATTCACGGTCCGTCGTGCCCCTCTGGCAGCCGCCGTTGCCGGCAAACGGTAATTCGCAGATTCGCGTGGAGGTGGACGGGCGCACTGTCGGTTCGGTCAATTTGCCCAACGGTCACCAGCACCTCAACCGCGGCCGACACAGCTACGGCGGGGCAGTTGCGCCGGTGACGGTCCTTGTCAGCCGGAGTCTCGATTTCGATGAACTCACCCGGGCGATGCGCGGCAGCCGGATGCCGTTTGCGGCGGAAATGGCCACGGGCGCGGCGGACTCCCGATCCCGCGGGGTCACGCCCACGGTCTGGATGCCGGATTACACCCGCTCCGGGCCGCATTGGCTTGAACTGGAGTACGATCCCCCAATACCGGTTCAGAGCGTGCGTGTTTATGACACCACGTCTTCTCGCATCAACGGTGAACTAATTTTGACCGGCAGCTCCGGCACAAATCTGGCGCGGCTGCCGATTACTCCAACGACCTCGCGTTCCGGGAGCACGGCCTTCCGTGAATTCACCTGTCCCTTGACACCCGAACCGGTCAAAACCGTGCGGCTCGAGTATCCGTCGGCTTCGTACAACTCGGTTGGCATAGATGCCGTGGAACTGGTGGGGCCATCCGGTAGCGCCTGGGCGGCTACCGCGCGGGCCAGCAGCGACGCGGGCAGCGTCATGTCGGGGCACGTGCCCGGCAGCCCGGGGTTTGAACCCCGGCAGTTCCTGCGCGCCGAAATGCCGGTCGCCGAATGGAGCGAGTCCTGGCTGGCCTACACGGCGTATGACGCAATCGTTCTCGGCGCGGTGGATTTTGGCAACCTGTCGCCCGCCATCGCCGCGGCGTTGTGGCGCTATGCCGAGGCCGGCGGCAATTTGTTCCTGTTCGGCAACGTCGCCGTGCCAAAGCCGTGGGCTTCGCTGAAAGCCGTCAAAATCGAAGGCGGCCGGCAACTGGAGATTGGCTTTGGCCGTTGCTTCCTTTTGAACCAAGAAAAGGCGGCGGGCCTGACAACCGAGGCCATCAAAGCCATGCTCGACTCGGCCACCGAGTCGGCTCAGTACTGGCAATCTTTGCCCAATGAAGAAAGCGCCAATCACATTTTCCCCGTCGTGGCGGATTTTCAAATCCCGGTGCGGGGGACCGTGTTGATCATGCTGGGTTTTGTGCTGTTGATTGGTCCGGTCAATCTCATCGTGCTCGCGCGCATGAAACGTCGCGTCTGGATGCTGTGGACCATTCCGGGAATATCCGTTGCCACCTGCCTGATGGTGTTTGCCTACAGCCTGGCGCGCGAAGGCGTGACCCCGGACATGCGGCTCGAAGGCGTGACGCTGCTGGACCAAGCCAACCGGCGGGGCACCTCCATCGGCGCCACGGCGTTCTACTGTCCGCTCACGCCGAATCAAGGTCTGCAATTTGGGTTCGAGACCGAAGTCACTCCGCTGGTCGGCACTGATTATCGCGGAGGCACGCAGCGTGAACTCGATTGGACCCAGGCGCAGCATCTGCGCCGCGGCTGGGTGACGGCGCGCGTGCCCGCACATTTTCATCTGCGCAAATCCGAAACGCGTCGCGAACGCCTGCAAGTGGAGCGCGAAGGCGACAACTGGTCCGCGGTCAACGGCCTCGGCGCGCCGGTCAAATCGTTGTGGTTCGCCGACGCCAATGGAAAAGTATTCACCGCTGGCCAGATCGGCGCCGGTCAAAAGGCTAACCTGTCACGCTCGACTGAATCGCCAAATCTCCGCGAGCAAGCCGGCGCCCGGGCGTTGTTTGCCCGCGTCAGTTACGGCGGGCAAGCCGGTCAGCTTACGGGAAAAGAAGTTTCGTTTCTCCTGCCCGGCACCTACATCGCCGAGGTGGAAGGCAGTCCGTTTCTCGAAAATGGACTCGGACCGAATGTGAAAAAAGCCCGCGTCAAAGCGCGCACGTTTGTCTATGGCATTCTTGAATCCCCCCCGGCGCCATGAAGGTCCAGGTTAAAAATCTTCGCAAGGAATTTGGCCCAACCTTAGCGGTGGACGACATCACCTTCGCGTTCGACTCAGGCCACGTCTTCGGTTTCGTCGGACCGAATGGGGCGGGCAAGACCACCACGATGCGCATCATTGCCACGATTGAAGAACCCACCGACGGAGATGTTTTGCTGAACGGTGTGTCCATCCGCGAGGAGCCGGAACTGGCGCGCCGCATTGTGGGTTACGTTCCCGACTCCCTGCCGGCACACGCGGACATCACGGTGCATGAGTATCTCGATTTCTACGGGCGCGCTTACGGACTTAAAGGCAAGGCGCGCAAACAGGCCGTCGAGGCCATCGAGGAATTCACCAACGTCACGGGGATTCGCGACAAGCATCTCAAGGCGCTATCCAAGGGCATGAAACAGCGCGTCAGCCTGGGCCGCGCGCTGGTGTACGATCCCGATGTGTTGATTCTCGATGAACCCGCCGCCGGGCTCGATCCTCGGGCGCGCGTCGAGCTACGCGAATTGCTGATGCTGCTGGCGGAACGGAAGAAGGCCATTCTGATCAGTTCGCACATCCTCACGGAACTGACCGAAATCTGCAATGGCGTGGTCATCATCGAACGCGGCAAGATTCTGGAGACGGGCACGATTGAAGAAGTGCTGCAAAAAAGCGCGCACCGCCGCACGGTGGCGGTGCGGTTGCTGGAGCAGGATCATCATCGCAACCCCGAATTGCTCAAGGAACTGCTCCAGACGCCGCTGGTGGAAAACGCCCGCGACGTCGCCAGCGAAATTCATTTTGAGTTGAGCGGCGATGAAGGCGACGCGTGCGACATACTCGCGCAATTGATCGGCAAGGGTTTCAAGGTGCTGGAATTTCGCCAGACCAAGGCGGACCTGGAGGACATTTTCATGAACGTGACGAAAGGAGGCGTGCAGTGAGGGATTTGCGATTAACGATTTACGATTCACGAACTGCGGGCGACGGCTGGCGGGCTGACAGGCGTACGACGAGCCTGGAATTAGCAACACGTTGGCGCAGTGCCGCCGGGACAAGTGATCCACGGCCAGCCCGGTTATCCTATATGAAAGCTGCGCCTCGGCGCGTAGCGCAGATTTCCAATCTGCTGTATCGCGGATTTCCAATCCGCCAGCGCCGCGCATTTTCGTACCGTCCCGGTTCACCCACGCCCTGCCGACTGGAAGTCGGCGATACAGCAGGTTGGAAACCTGCGCTACGTGAAGAATCTCGGCGCACCTGCCCCGCTGTCAATGAAACCGCCAGGCCAGGAGTCCGCCAACCATGACTGCCGCCATTGCCAACTTGAAGCACCGCCTCGCCCACTGGCGCGAGTGGGAACTCAATCCCGTGGTCGTGAAGGAACTGCGCCAGGCCGTGCGCAGTTGGGCGGTCACGGGAATGTTGATGCTGTTCCTGGTGGTCCTGTTCGGCACGTCGTTGGTTTTCCTGGTCTCGCAAAGCTTTGGCACGAGCATCAATCCGAGGCTGGGCGGCGACATTTTTCAGGCGTTCATCGCCATCCTCACCGGGGCCAGCATGGCGTTCATTCCGCTCTATGTGGGCGTGCGGCTCGCGGCGGAACGGCAGGAATCCAACCTGGATTTGCTCTACACCTCCACGCTCACACCGGGGCGCATTATTCGGGGAAAGCTCTTTTGCGGCATCTACGTGACGTTGCTGTTCTTCAGCGCCTGCATGCCGTTCATGGCGTTCACCAATCTCTTGCGGGGGGTGGATTTGCCCACCATTTTCCTGCTCCTGGTGTTCCTGTTTCTGGCCGTGTGCGCCGCCATTCAGGTGGCGATCTTCCTCGCCTGCCTGCCCTTGAGCAAACCCTTCAAAATCCTGCTCGCGTTGTTCGGCGTGCTCGGCGCGTTCTGGATGGTCGCCCCGCTTGTACTTCTCTCCTGGGAACTGATGCGGTCCGGATTGGGGGCGATGATCGGCGGACGCGGCTTTTGGATGGGCTTTGCAACGACCGTCGGCATCGGTCTGGCAGTCGTGGGGCTATTATATCTGCTTTCGGTGGCCTTGATCTCCCCGGCCTCGGCCAATCGCGCCCTGCCCTTGCGGGTTTATCTCACAGTGATCTGGCTGCTGAGCGGTCTGCTCAGTTTCTACTGGGCATGGAAGGAAGCCGTCGTGCACGCAGTGCTCCCCTGGGCCATCATCATGGGCTTGGCGCTCATTCTCGCGGTGATTGTGATCATCAGCAGCCACGACGAGCTCAGCCTGCGGGTGCGGCGGCGGATTCCGCAGAACCCCTTGAGGCGCGCGTTCGCATTTCTCTTCTACAACGGCGTGGCGGGCGGCCTGGTCTGGGTGGCCCTGCTGCTCACGGCCACGCTGGGCATATCCCTCGCCGTGCTGCGATGGTCGCCCTTGTGGTTTACCAGGCTGCGCACCCTCACTCCCGAAGACTTTACCATGTTCTGGACGATGACCACGGCCACCGTGCTCTACACGTTTGCCTACGCCCTGACCGCGCTTTGGTTGCATCGGACATTTTGTCGCCGCCGCCCGCCGAAGCTGGCCGGCGTGTTCGCCATTTTGCTGCCCGCGGCGCTGGCGTTGATTCCGAATCTGGTGCTCTTCATTTTCAATCGCCTCTCCTGGAAAGCCATCGAAGGCCTGCAACTCGGCAGCGTCTTCAACGTTTACGCGCTGCGCGACGAAGGCGACCGCATGTATCACCTGATTTGCGCCGGCTTCTGGCTGCTCGTGGTGATGGTTCTGAACGCAAAGTGGTTCTTCCGTCAGGTGAAGTATTTCAAACCGTTTGACCGCCCGCCGGCAAATCCGCCGCCCGCGCCACCGCCCCTGCCCTCCTGAGAATCCCCATGGACCCCGAACTGCGACAAGCTTTGCGCGACGGCGAGCAACTGGGAACCCGCTACGCCCTTCAGATTCCGCAGACTGCGGCGTCCGGCCTGACCGGCTCGCGCCTGGGCCGGCGCGCAGGCAGTTCGATTGATTTCCAGGACTATCGCGAATACGAACCGGGCGACGATCTGCGCTTCATTGACTGGGGCGTTTATGCGCGCACGGATCGGCTCACGGTGAAATTGTTCCGCGAAGAAGTCACGCCGCATCTGGACCTGATCATTGACGGTTCGCGCTCCATGAGCCTCGAAGATTCGGCCAAACCGCGCGCCGCCGCCCAGCTTGCGGCCTTGCTGAGCACCGCCGCCGCCAATGCGCAATGCACCCGCGCCGTCTGGCTTTCCGGCGAGGGATTTCATCGTCTTGCCAACGACACGCATCCCGCCTCGACGTGGGATGGATTGGAACTCACCAGCCGCCGCACGGTGGATCAGGCGCTGGAGATTCTCGGCCCGAAACTGCGCCGCCTGGGGGTGCGCGTGTTCCTCAGTGATTTGCTCTGGCCGGGCCAGCCGCTCCACACCCTTCGCCGCCTGAGCGACGGCGCGGCAGCCGTGTTTGTCATTCAACTGCTGGGACGCGACGACGCCACGCCGCCCGAGCACGGCAACATCCGCCTCGTGGACAGCGAGACGGACGCACTGACCGAGGTTTATGTGGACGCCTCCATCGCGAGGCAATACCAGGAGAATCTCGCGCAATTGCAGGAAGCTTGGAACGATGCCTGCCGTCAGTGCGGCGCGCATTTGACCACGCTCATCGCAGAGGATCTGGAGAGTTCGCTGGCCGAACTTGAAGCCGTGCAACTGCTCACCCCGGCATGATTCCGCTGCTGGCCTATCCTCTGGCGCTGCTCGCGCTGGCCTCGCTTCCGGCGCTGGCCGCCATTTACATTCTTCGCAATCGTTTCCGGCGCCGGCAGGTTTCGAGCCTCGTCTTGTGGCGCTTTCAGGTTCAATCCAAGGAAGGCGGCGCCAAAGTGCATCGCCTGCAACTGCCGCTGCTGTTCTTCCTCGAACTGCTCGCCCTGTTGCTGCTCGTCACCGCGGCCACGGGGCCGCACTGGAATCTGCCCCAATCCAAACGACCGCTCATCGTGGTGCTCGACGATTCCTTTTCCATGCGTGCAATCCGGGAAAACACTTCCGCCCAGGCGCGCGCCCGGGATTTCCTCGAAACAATGTTCCGCCGCCAGCCGCCGCCGTCCACACGCCTGATTCTGGCGGGCAGTCAGCCGCGTTTGCTCGGCGTGCCGGTTCACACCTGGACGGAGGTGAATGATCTGCTCGCCCAATGGACCTGCTGGTCGCCCGTCGCTTCGCTGGACGAAGCCATCACGCTCGCGTCGGAAATCGGCAAACAACAAGCCAACCTCCTTGTGCTCACGGATCATGCGCCACCGGACGAAAAAGTGGAAGGCGACCGCCTGCGCTGGCAATCGTTCGGCGCGCCGTTGCCGAACTTCGCAATGGTCAACGCCTCGCGCACTGCGCACGGCGAACAGGATCGTTGCCTGCTGGAACTGGCCAACTACTCCGGCACCGCCCGCCAGAGTCAACTGCTCGTCATGGCTGGATCAAACACCGTTCAGCGGACAGCGCTCTCGTTCGGTCCCCGCGAACGGCAGCGGCTCGTCTTCAACATCCCGGCCAGCGTCCCGGTGCTTCACGCCGCGCTCGATCCAGACGTGCTCAACGAGGACAATGCCGTTCAATTGCTCCCACCGATCCGCAAACGCGTCCGCGTCCAGTTATCTCTGACCAACGAAACCTTGAGCCGGTTGATCGCGCGCACACTCGACGCCACCGGCTTGCGCGCGGCGATTTCCGAAAGCCCGGAACTGGTGATTCACCAATCGGACAGCACACCCGCCGGCAGCAACGCCTGGAGTTTGCGCTGGCTCGCGCCCGCCGAAGCCACGGCTTACACCGGCCCGTTTGTGATTGATACCGCGCATCCGCTGGCGCAAGGCATCGCGCTGCCCGGCGCCATCTGGGCCGCCGGCGACCTGACCAATGCGCCCGGCAACGTGCCGTTGATTCTGGCCGGCAATGTGCCGTTGCTTTCCGTGCGCGAAGACGCCCTGGGCCGCCGCCATCTGACGCTGAATCTGAATCCGGAACTCTCCACGCTGCCCAACGCGCCCGACTGGCCGGTGTTGTTCTACAACTTGCTGCAATGGCGCGCGGCGGAGACGCCGGGCCTGCTGGAAAACCATGCGCGCTTGGGCGCAGAAGTGATGTTGAAAACCACCGGCGAACCGGTGGCGGTGACCTGGCCCGACGGCACCGTGAAATCATTCCCGCAAACCAGCGACCGCTTGGCGCTGGAAACGCCGCTGCCCGGGGTTTACACGGTAGCGATGGGTCAACTAACCAATACCTTCGCGGTCAATCCGCTCGCCGCCGAGGAATCCGATTTATCCGCCTGTATCACTGGCCACTGGGGCGAATGGCGCGAGGATGCGGAACAACGCTTCGAGGAACGGTCCGTGGTCTGGATGATTGGCTTGCTGGCGCTGGCGGTGATGGTGGCCCATCTGGGTTTGATCGCCGTCGGCAAAGGCGGACGATAACCGCGGCGCTGTTCCTCAAGGTGTCATTGCTCCACGGGCCGCTTGCCTGCCGAAGCCTCGGCGCAGGCAGGTCTTCGGTCCACAACTGCCCGCCAGCGGTGTAAGCATATTTAGTCATGCCCACGGCATCCACCATGTTGGTGCGGCGGTAATCCAATTCATTCCTTTCCAAATCACGTCTTTAGTCAGCCCCGACCGCTTACCAAACGGCTGGGGCACAACGACGGCGTGTTCACCTGGCGCAAGGGATGCATGCCGTCCGCGATCCTAACCCCGGCACAGTGGGCGGCGCTGCCGGAGGAAATCCAGGTGCGGATCGTGCGCTTCACCGCCGCGTGCCGGGGCTTTCGCACCCACCGCATCACGCTGGTGACCACGCTGCTGGACGTGGAACTGTATCGAGTGGCAGAACTGGTCGCGTTGTATCTCCGGCGCTGGCGGATTGAACTGTGCCTGCGCGATGTGAAGACGACCCTCGGGTTGGAACCATTGCGCTGCCAGTCACCCGCGATGGTGCGCAAGGAACTGCTGGCGGGGTGGATCGCGCACAACCTCATCCGTTGCCTGATGGCCGAGGCGGCCCAGGTTCACGAGGCGGACCTGGAACGGTTCAGCTTTAACCCGGATATTTCACACTCTGTCGCATCAGAAGCGGTGGCGAACCGCCGTAGCGCAGGTTTCCAACCTGCTGTATCGCCGACTTCCAGTCGGCAGACCGTTCGTATCCGTCCAGACGTGGCGGAAGGCCAGCACGTTGCTCAAGCCCGCGGGCACAACGCACTGGCTCGACGTGTTCAAACCCAACGCCACCACGGTCCCGTTCCCCTTCAGCGCCAGCGCATGAAAAGCGCCTGCAGTAGCCGCAACCACATTCAATGCTTCCTTCTCCATAGAAACCGCGCGCCGAGGAGCAAAGCGCCAAGGGTGAACAACACAACTCTGCCTGGTTCGGGAATAGGCTCGGCGGAAAACTGGATGTTATCGAGAAATCCATCGCCGCGAAACCGCAACTCCCCAGTTTGGCCGGCAAACGCCGAGACGTCACCGCCGTAAACGTTGCCAGTGGGCGCACTGCCCAATACGGACAACGGAATCTGCTGGCCTGCGAAGAACAAGGAGATGCCACCTGAAGCAAAATAGAACTGAATAGACTGGGCGGAGCCAGGAATTGTGCCTGTTTGGGCAAGTGCCGCACCGACGGTCCCCGGCCCACCGAACGGGTCTTCGCCTCCGCGCAGAATGACATAATACTGGCCGTGGAAAAGTCCTGCCTGAGGTTCGTCCGGCCCATAGACGGCAATCTGGGCGATGCTACTTATCGTGCCTGTATTGTGCAGGACCTCAGTCAATGGGTTGGTTCCGACAAAGGCGGTCCAGCCCGGTAATGCTGATTCAGCCTCGACAAGAAACGAACTTCCGCCGCTGGGAACGAACACTCCGTTTTCGAAATCCAGGTTCTGAAACGCGCCTTGGCCATGCGCCAGCGTGAAGAACGCCAGCCAACCCGCCGCCGCCAAACATGGAATTCTGCCATTCACGGCATGGATGCTATACGCAATCGCCAACCGAACAGTAAAGCGCCGACAGCCAGCAGGCTCAACGCGCCTGGTTCGGGAACTTCCAGAACTACATAGATGTTTCCAATCAGTTCCTGGTGGCCAATGTTTGGTGACGGGAAAAGGCCGCCATCACTAAACGTCAAGTTCTTGATCGGCGTCGGCGATATGAAGCCGAAAAATGTCGAGTTTGGAACCGTTGAAGCCGTGAAGGTGAGAACCTCTCCGTTATCCAAAGACAGCGTTGCCGTGAACGATGAGTAATAGGGCGACAACCAACTCGAATAATCTGCGCCAAACGCGCGTGTGCCATTGGCAAAATGGATACCCATGGGAAAGCCTGAATCGAAATTGTATAATGCCACTTCGGATCCCAACGGCCCGCCTCTTATAAGATCCCGGCCTGTAAAGGTTACGTCTCCGATGGTTACGCTTGGACCTTCAACAAAAGGGAAACCAAAAGAGATGGACTGTTGCATGCCTGGAATCGCCACAGAGGCGCCCATGAAAGCATTGCGGTCAAAAAACATTGTGCTCTGGGACCACGCCATCTGGCCAAATTTGAAGATCAGCCCTGACGCCAATGCAATGCTGGTGATTCGCGTTCTCATGCCTGCTCCGTTCATTGTCATGGATAGTTCGTATGCCAATCTAGCTGGTAGTTGGTGATGTTCAAGTTCAGGTTGTGGCCGCGCTTGAACCCCACATTGATGCGACCACGATGGAAATCCACCACGGCCGGCATCACAAGGCGTACGTGGACAACCTTAACAAAGCCATCGCCGGCACACCCCTTGAGAACAAATCGCTCGAAGCACTGATTGGCGATACTGACTGATAGGAATTTGCTTTCTCGACGCTGCGCGGTTCAGGGAGAATTGCTTTTGCGTCGGGTTCATTTGTAAAGTCGTCAGAGATGACTAATGGTATTTTCATCGTGTCAGGCCGGCCCGCACCGCATCGGACGCCGTGCGCCAATGCCACATAGCTAACCGGTTTACTATCCAATGCCAACTCATCGCGGTCTCGACTCGCAATCGCCCCGCCATGCGCACCTTTCGCTTGTCCCCTGGCCGATTTGTACGCATACGCGGAGATGGAGACAGGCGCGACGCCTGTCCTACTGTCCATCGCCGTCAGCCGATTCAACGCATCGTAACCTTTGCTCGTCGTCGTGCGCAACGTGGTGTTCGTTCTGAGCGTCACTTTACTCACCAGCGGCGCGTTGGCAAGATAGCCGTAACCCGCGTTGTATACACAACGTCGTAAGT